>Ga0315339_1000421_pt1 | contig 54525 bp, 53 predicted proteins | sample ASW17metaG_FD_204514 | JGI IMG/M metagenome (GOLD analysis project Ga0315339, IMG submission 204514) | Ammonia-oxidizing marine archaeal communities from Pacific Ocean, United States - ASW #17 | ecosystem: Environmental > Aquatic > Marine > Oceanic | place: USA: California | collected 2016-12-05 | reverse complement strand
ATCCTTTCATAACTATATTTCCACGAATCATAATCTCTCCCATTGTTTTTCCATCTCTGGGCACGGGTTTGTATGTTTCAGGATCTAAAACAATTGCTTCTTCTGTATTTGGATATCTAACGCCCTGTCGTGATTTAATCTCAGCTTGTTCATTACTAGACAAGTCATTCCAGTTCTTATTCCATGCACAATGCAACATATGCCCATATGTTTCTGTTAAACCATACACATGTAATACTTCAAAACCTAAAGAATTCATTTTATCTAATATGGCACTAGTTGGTGGCGCTCCTGCTGTCATAGCAAATATTTTATTAGGTAATTGTTTTTTTTCTTCATCAGTTGCGTTTGCAATCATATTTAAGACTATTGGTGCACCTCCAAAATGTGTAACTTTGTGTTGATCAATCAAGTGATAAATATCTTTTGCTGTAATGTAACGACAGCATATAACTTTTGCTGTCAATAAAGCAGAGGTCCAAGGATAACCCCATCCATTACAGTGAAACATTGGAACTGTATAGAGGTAAGTTAAATGATTGGTCATATTCCACGCCGTAATACTCCCAGTTGACATTAAGTAAGATCCTCTATGATGGCATACCACACCTTTGGGTTTTCCAGTTGTACCGGAAGTATAACTTAATGAAATAGCTTGCCATTCATCCTTAGGTCTTCTCCATTGATAATTATCGCCTCCTTTTTCTAAAAAATTTTCATAAGTCCAATCACCTAGTCTTTCTCCTTCTCCTTGTTTTAAAATAGCCTGATCATCAACAATATCTATAACTGCAATTTTCTTTCCATATAATTTAAGTGCTTTTTTGATGGTTGGAGAAAACTGTGTATCAGTTATTAATAATTTTGCATCACTATGATCTAAAATGTAGGCAATAGTATCAGCATCAAGTCTTGTATTAATTGTATTAATGACTGCTCCTGTCATGGGTATAGAATAATGTGCTTCAAATATTTCAGGTGTATTCGCAGCAACAATTGATACTGTATCTCCAATTCCTATACCTTGCATTTCCAATGCGCTTGCAAATTTAGTGCACCTTTTATATGTCTCAAGCCACGTATAACTTCGAATTCCATAAACTATAGCCTCATAATCAGGGTAGACATCTTTAGTTCGCTCAAGAAATGTAAGGGGCGTTAAAGGAACATAGTTTGCATTATTTTTATCTAAATTAATTGAAAAATTATTCATACCTCTCCCCTAAAAATTATTTAATAAAATAATTGTTTGTATTCTCTATAAAATAAAAAAAATTAATTAAAAAGAGGTTTTCCAGTATCTAAAGTATGTTTTATTCGTTCTTGAGTTAAGGGCATTTGAATCAATTCTAAAAAAACTGCTCTTTCTAAATCTAAAAGTTGTTTTTCACTTAAAGATTGAGAAATATCAGTATTACCCCCACTTAGCATAAAGCCTAATTTTTTACCTACTGTCATCCCATGTTCTTTTATCTTATTTGAATTAAATAAAGTTTCTAAAATTTTTATCATAGAAGGCATTACTTTTGATCCTGGTAAATTAATTATAGTCTCTTTTGGAGGAATATAATTAGAAATAACTGATTTAATTTTTTTATCTGCCTCAGCAATTAGTCGATCACGGTTCATTACCATAAAATCATTTTCACCTAAAAATTTATAATCTTTTGATTTACTGGGTGAATCCATTGTCAAAGCATATCCGAGAATATTAAAAACTTTAATTGAAGTATAAAATGGATCTTCTTTTGCCTTAGGGTCGTCTGACCATCTTCTAAGCATTTCTTTACATCCTCCACCAGCTGGAATTAATCCCACCAAAGGTTCTACTAAACCTAAAACTGAATTAGAATGCGCTACTACATAATCAGTTTGAGCCACAACTTCATACCCTCCTCCAATAGCTAGACCTGAAGGAGCGGCTATTACAGGAAAAGCAGCATACCGAAGTTGTTTACAAGCTTGCTGGAATTGATTGAGAAAAGAATCAATTTCTTTCCATTGTTTTTTTAAAGCCATATCTAAAAATACATTTAAATTTACACCTGCTGAAAATTGCATACCTTCATTTGCTATGACAATTCCATCAAAGTGATTTTCACATAAATCATGTGCACGAAGCAACCCTTCTGCACTATGTCGATCTAATGCATTAGCTTTAGTATGAAACTCTGCACATATAAAATGAGATTGCTCACTAAACTCCCATAAAGAAATAGAATCATTTGAATATAATGGTTTTGACATTTTCTTTTTATCAGCAAGACTAATAATGCCATCTGGTCGAGTTATACGCAGAAAACCTCTAGAAATATTATAATAATAAAGTTTATTTTTTTCAGCAGAAAACAAATTGGTGTTTTTATCATTTAGTGCTCGTAAAAAAGGAGGAATATTGTCTTTTGATTCTAATTTGCTTAAAAAGTTACTTACGCCAATTTCATGTAAAATTTCAAAAGGTCCTTTTTGCCAATTAAAACCGCAACGCATTGCATCATCTATATCATTAAAGTTTTCTGCCACTTTAGGAACAAGAGTTGAAGCATAAAGAATAGTTTTCTTAATAATATTCCAGGCATATTGAGCATAAATATCATTTCGATTAAGTAAATGATTAATATCCATTAAATCAGGAAGGGATAAATCAACTTTTTTTGACTCATGATACGAGTGTGTTTTATAATTTAGTGACTCTAAAATTTTTTGATTATTTTCTTTATTCATTCTAAAGAAACCGCCTTTTCCCTTTCTTCCTGTATATCCATCTTTAATTAACTTTTTAATAAGAGGAATTTCTTTACCTACTTCATGGAAAGGATCATCAGATGGGAGCTCTTTAATAAAGCTTTTTAAAACATCTGCCATTAAGTCAATGCCGATTAAATCATATAAACCAAAGACTCCTGTTTTAGGAATGCCCATTGGTCTTCCAAAAATAGCATCGGCTTCTTCAACACTTAAACCTAGTTTAAATGCCTCAGTCATAGCTACTTGCATTACATATACTCCAACACGATTTCCTAAAAAGCCTGGAGAATCATTACAAACAACAACAGTTTTTCCTAATTTTTCATCACAAAATATTTTTAATTCATCGATTTTTTTTCGATCATTTATGGATGTTATAACTAGCTCTAATAATCTCATATAGCGAACAGGATTAAAAAAATGTGTAATACAAAAAACTTTTTTCATTTCTTCTGACATATCTTCTGAAAGAACTTTTAAAGGAATTGAAGAGGTATTTGATGAAACTAAGGCGCTTGATTTACGACGAGAATCAATTTTTTTATAAATAGATTTTTTGATATCAATACGTTCAACAACTGCCTCAACTACCCAATCAGAGTCATTGATATGATCTAAATCATCTTCAATATTTCCAGGATGAATTAAATCAGAAAGATTTTCATTCATTAGTAAAGAAGGTCGTGATTTCTTTATACGTTCACAAGCATTATTCGAAATATTTGAAGTAATATCCAGTAAATAAACAGGAATGCCAGCATTAGCAACTTGAGCAGCTATACCGCTTCCCATTGTTCCTGAACCAATAACTACAACTTTTTTTATATCCATAAATCTTTAAAGTCCGCTTTATATATATATTTTTTTAAATCTCACGCTAGAAAGTTAATTTTTTCAAGTATTGGGGTGGAAATTAATATAAATATCTTCTATTAGGCGCACCGAAATGAAAAAAAATCCTGCACGCAATGTCCATCTAAAAAAAGGACCCTCAAAATTATTGGAAAAAATAAATTCTTCCATTGATATTGATTCACGACTTTATAATGAAGATATTAGTGGCTCCATTGCTCATGTTAAAATGTTAATTAAAACTAAAATTATATCTCCCTCAGAAGGAAAAAAAATAATTACTGGATTAAATCAAATTCTTAAAGATATTGAAAAAGGCAAAGTAAAATTTCAAAAACGATACGAGGATATTCATATGAATATTGAAGCTTTGCTTCATAATAAAATTGGATCTTTAGCAGGAAAATTACATACTGCACGATCACGTAATGATCAAGTCGTTACTGATTTTAAACTTTGGATAAAGAAACATGCCCTACAAATTGATGCCGACTGTAAAAAATTCCAAAAAGCTTTAATTAAAGTTGCAAAAAAAAATGTTTTTTCCGTTATGCCTGGCTATACACATTTGCAAATTGCTCAACCCGTATCTCTCGCTCATCATTGTCTTGCTTATGTAGAAATGATTGGACGTGATAGAGCGAGGCTTAAAGATTGTATCAATCGTCTAAATGAAAATCCACTTGGAGCTGGGGCTTTAGCAGGAACATCTTTCCCAATTGATCGACAAATAACAACGAAACTTTTAGGCTTTGCTAAACCAACTAGAAACTCAATTGATAGTGTGTCAGACAGAGATTTTTCTGTAGAGTTTATATTCAGCCTTTCATTAATTAGCGTGCACTTATCAAGATTAGCTGAAGAGATTGTTTTGTGGACTAGTCAGCAATATAACTTTGTTATATTACCTGATGAACTTTCAACTGGTAGTTCTATTATGCCTCAAAAGAAAAATCCAGATGGTGCTGAAATAGTGAGGGCTCAAGCTGCCCATACGATTAGTAATTTGAATACATTATTAGTATTGCTTAAAGGTTTACCTTTAACGTATAGTAAGGATTTGCAGGATGATAAACAATTAACGTTTAAAAGTTATGATATCACTCAGTTAGGACTTCAAGTTATGACAGAACTAATAAGCAAGGTATCATTTAATACTGAGGTTATGAAAGAAGCAATAGAATCTTCACATGCTACCGCCACAGATTTAGCAGACTGGTTAGTTAAAAATCTTAACTACCCATTTCGTCAAGCGTATCAAATAACAGGAAAGATTGTTGATTTTGCTAACAAAAAACAAATTAAACTTGCAAAACTAACACTTAAGGAACTTCAACTATTTGATAAAAAAATATCAAAAAATATCTTTTTGGTACTCTCATCAATGAATAGTATGAAAAGTAAAAAAAGTTTTGGAGGAACTTCCCCACAAATTGTGAAAAAATCAATTCAATATGCTATAAAAAAATATTTATGAAAAGACAAATTATAATAATTATATTTTTATCAATTTTATTAAATGGTTGCGGCAAAGTAGGCCCTCTAGCCTTACCCGAGGATAAACTTGATAAGTCTGTTATTACTTATCCTTGTGATGAAGCATGCATGGAAAGATTTGAAGCTGAAAAACAAAGACAACAATCCGTTATTTTTCAAACAGATTAATGAATATTCACTTTAAAGATAACATGCCCTTCTTTGAAGGAGTTTGTATAAATGATATTACGCGATCTTATGCTACTCCATTATATTTGTATTCGCAGAAAGAAATTACCAATACATATAATAAATTAAAAAATAACTTACCTGCAGAAATATTTTTTTCTGTTAAGGCAAACTCAAATCAAGCAATTTTAACATTAATGAAAAATTGTGGAGCTGGGGCAGATGTTGTATCTTTTGGAGAATTACAACGCTCTCTTGAAGCAGGATTTGATACGAATAAAATTATTTTTGAAGGTGTCGGTAAGTCAAAAAAGGATATTGAATATGCCATACAAAATAATATTCGATTAATTAATGTGGAATCTATTAATGAACTTTTTCTTATTGATAAAATTGGAAAAGATTTAAATAAAACAATTAATATTGGTGTACGATTAAATCCTGATATTGATGGAAAAACACTTGATAAAATTTCTACTGGAAAAAAAATGGATAAGTTCGGTATTTCAATAAATCTTTTGAGTGAAATTATTTTACTAGTTAAGTCTCTAACTCATGTTAATTTAAAAGGTATTAGTTGTCATATTGGAAGTCAAATACATGAAATTTCAATCTTTCAAAAAGTTTTTACAACAATGAAAGAGGCTGCTTCGATTTCTTTATCCAATGGTATAAAACTTGAATATTTAGATTTAGGAGGAGGTTTTGGGGTTAATTATGAGAAAGATCTAAATGATCTAAATATTACTGACCTAGGAAAACTAATAACCTCTGTCTTCAATAATGTACCCTACAAAATATCTTTTGAGCCGGGCCGCTATTTAGTTGCAAAAGCTGGAATTATTATTACGAAAATACTTACGTCAAAAGAAAATGGGGGTATTAATTTTTTAATTACAGATGCCGGTATGCAAACCTTACTTCGTCCTGCTATGTACGGGGCTTTGCACCGCGTCAAAGCATTAAATGATCTCGATTCTAAAAATATGCATTACACTGTTGCAGGGCCAATTTGTGAGAGTTCAGATATTATTGGTACAGAAATTATCTTACCTAAACAAAAAGCTGATAATTATTTAGCCATTCTTGATGCAGGAGCTTATGGCGCTTCAATGGCATCGAATTATAATTCAAGAGGAATAGCTTCAGAGATTTTAGTGCACGAAAATAATTTTTTTGTCATTCGTCAAGAGGAAAAAATTTCTACAATTATTAAACGTGATTTAATTCCTAATTGGCTTTAAGTTAATTAATGATTTGGTAAATTAATTTACTAATGTCATTAAAAATTAATTTTATATTAAAGTAAAATTCATCAATATAAAATTTTAATAAAACCAAAGTATTTATTTCTAAATTCCGAATAACCCAAAAACCTCCTATTAAAATAATAATAAACAAAATAACTAAAATTGAATTAAGAACACTAACTGTTTCTTCTTTTACGTATGTGGAAGGAAGATTAGGCGTTGTAATACTTGATACTTTTTTTTCTGATTTTGAATTAAATGAAGTAGAAGGTACTGATTGTGTAAATATTTCTATTTCTTCATCAAAATTACTTTTCTGAAACCACTGATTTCCACATTTGGCACATTGAACTGTTCTGCCATTAGGTTTTAAATCAGCAGAATTGACAAGATATTTTGAATTACAAGAGGTGCATGAAATCAACATAATGTATATATAGAGGACTGAAGATATTATATAAAACAATATTTACAAATGTTTGCTAGATCCATACTTTTTTATCTCCTTTTAAGTTTTTGGACAATTTTTATGGGACTACTTTGTCTGCCCTTTTTAGTTTTGCCCTCAAACTACCTAAATCGACCTATAAGATTATGGATAAAAGGGATATTTTTTTTTCTTAAGTACATTTGTAAAATTTCCCATGAGATTAGAGGTAAAGAAAACATTCCTACCCACGCTGTTCTTATTGCATCAAAGCATCAGTCGGCTTTTGAAACTTTTGCTTTATTTTATTATTTACCTAAAGCTATTTTTATACATAAAGAACAATTGTTTTGGATTCCAATTTTTGGACAGTACTTAAAAAAAATTAATATGATTTCTATTGATCGTAGAGGAGGTGCATCTACTTTGAGACAAATGTTAAAAGAAACAAACAAAAGAGCCACTGAGGGATTTTCTATAATTATCTTTCCTGAGGGTACAAGAAAAAAACCAGGTGATAAACCAGATTATAAATCAGGATTTACAGGCATATATAAAGAAATGAATACAGAAATATTACCGGTTGCTGTTAATTCAGGTAAATGTTGGCCTAAGCATACTTTTGTAAAAAATTCAGGACATATCATTATAAATTTTTTACAAGTAATTCCTTCTGGCTTAGAACGGTCTATGATTTTAAGAAAAATTGAAAATATTATTGAAGAAGAAACAAAAAAAATAGAATAGTTTTTTAAAAATCTATAATTATTTTTGTTTTATCCTCAAATATAAATTCAGCTTTGTTTTTAGAAATTAATTTAACTGATTTAAAACCTTCAACGCTAACGATAAAACTATTTAGCAGTTTTCTATTTTTTTTACTAATTTTAGGTCCAGGAGCATTGACACCTACATCAATTATTATCTCAGCACCACTTAGGAATGCGTTAATATAAGTCTTAATTATTTTACATTTACCAGTCATAGCCTCAGTAAGCCATATTGGTTTTTTAATATCTTTTTTCTTTAATAAAGAGGAGAATTCATCAACCCACATTTCCTTATCACACTCACCATTTGGTCCGCTTATATGATGAATATTAGCTATATCAAAATCATCTTTTATTTTAGGCAAGACAGATGACCAAAAACTTTTCATCTCGGGATACATTCCAGCAGCGCCAGCCATAACAATTTTTGATTTTTTTTGCTTATTTCTTATCAGCTTGGATGTTTCTTTAAATATTTCTACAAACTCATCTTCATTTCCCTTAAAAAACATTTTAAGCTCTGGCTCATTCATTATTTCCCAGTGTGTTATTGGATCTTCTAAACCAGGCATATCATTAACACCATCCCCATCATATCGATCGATTAAAAGTGAAACAAAATTTAAATAATTTTCCATTGAACAAGGTTTGCTTAAATACTTAGAGAAATGTTTTCCAAAAGGACTTTTGCTTCTTTTTCTTTTACAACTTTTTTGATCCCAATTAGCATATGGCCAAATAGTTGCTAAAATTAATTGATTATGATCTTGTGAATATTTTTTAATTTTATCTGCTTCATCCCAATTAAATTGCCCTTTTTTTGGCTCTATATGATTCCATATATATGGACCTGGATGAGGTCTAATCCATTGATTATCTTTTCCTCTCATTTTTTCATCAAAAAATTCAGTTAACTCTCCAAACCTTGAATTTGCAAAAAGATTAGCTGAAAATATTATTAACAAAATTGCTATTATAAATTTCATAGTTTTTATATATTTTTTGACTCTGTAGGATCAAATGTTCCTGCTTGACCTATTTTTTCAATAGTTTTTCTCACTTCACGGGTATTTTTAAAAGTCTTTTCTAAATAGGTTAAGTCATTATTACGTATTGCTTTTTGCAATGTTGATAGATCTTCTGTAAATCTTCCCAGCATTTCAAGAACAGCTTCTTTATTTTTAGAATAAACATCTCTCCACATAATAGGATCACTACCTGCTAAACGCGTAAAGTCTCTAAATCCTGCAGCAGAATACTTTATAACCTCATCTCTTAAATGAGTCTCCAATTCTGTCGCTGTAGCAACAATTGAGTAAGCAATTAACTGTGGTATATGAGATGTCATTGCAAGTATTCTATCATGATGTTCTGCATTCATTGTTTGAATTTTCATACCAATAGCTTTCCAAAAATTAATAATTTGTTTTACTTCCTGATTATATGAATTAATCGGAGTAATAATACAAAAACGATTTTCAAATAATTTAGCAAATCCATGCTCGGGTCCACTTTTTTCTAAGCCTGCAATAGGATGACTTGGTAAAAAATTAATAAAATTATTTGTTACAATTTCTTCAAAATCTTTAATAACACTTATTTTAGTTGAACCAACATCAGTTACCAATGTATCTTTAGTAATATAAGAATTAAGTGACGAAAAAATATTTTTATAGGTACTTAAAGGTGAACATATTAAAATTAAATCGAATTGTTCTGAAAAACTATCTAAGGACGAAGCTCCTTTGGACAATATTTTTAATTCATTACATTTTTCTAAATTTTTAAGGTTGGGATCCAATCCATAGATTTTCTTAGCTAAATTATACTCTTTTGTTGCCCTAGCTATCGATGAGCCTATTAGACCAACTCCAATGATTAATATAGAATCAAACTTAACTTTATTCATAAAACAGTCTCTATAACTTTAATTGTTTTTTTCATATCATCCATTGTTCCAATAGTAATTCTTAAACAGTAAGATAAATTATAGCTGTCTAACTGACGAATAATAATTCCATTCACTAAAAGAGCATCTGCTATTTTTAAAGCAATTAGCTTCGTTGATTCAATAAAAGTAAAATTAGCATAAGAGGAAAGAACATTTATATTTAATTTTCTTAATTCTTCTTCAAACCACTCTTTATTTTTCTTATTTTCTTTGACAACCCTCATAACGTGTTCCTGGTCTTGAAGAGCAATAATTCCCATTTCTTGAGCAAAACTGCTAGTATTAAAAGGTCCTTTAACTTTACTTAATATAGAAGAAATTCTGGGACTAGAATAACACCATCCTAAACGAATTCCTGCTAAACCATAAGCTTTTGAAAAAGTGCGTGTTAAAATAATGTTATCGAATTTTTTAACAATTGAAAAACCTCTGTCATAATCTTCCTGCATTACATACTCTGCATAAGCACCATCTAGCACAACAACAACATTGCTTGGGATTTTAGACATTAAATCAATAATTTCTTTATTTGATAAATAAGATCCACTTGGATTGTTAGGATTAGCAATATAAATAATCTTTGTGGCCGGACTTAGTTGATCACATATAGATTTTACACTTATCTTATAATGTTTTTCTTTAGCTAATTTTGAAACAGCACCTATAATCTTTGTAATAATAGGATACATTTCAAAACCATGCTCTGCATGAATGATTTCATCGCCAGATTGACAAAAAGATAGTGCTGCCATTAATAAAGTTTCATCAGAACCGCAACCAAGTATAATTTGATCTAACTCTAATTTATGAAGTTTAGCAATTTCTTCTCGTAAAGTAAGGCCGCTAATTTCAGGATAACGATTTAAATTAGTATTAGAAGTGGTTAAAAATATTTTTTTACTTGGTCCAAATGCATTTTCATTTGAAGATAATTTAATGACTTTTGTTTGACCACCTATTCTTTCTGTCGAGGAAGCGGTTGACTTGCCTCCTTTATATATACTAATATTTTCTATACTTCTTTTTGTGGTAATAGCCGAATCTAAGTGAACTTGTAATTTTGATGAAGCCTCAAATAACTCTCGCCAAATACGTATAATGCTATCTTTTGAATATTTTCCTCTTGATAATTTAATAAGTCTGTTTAGAACTGCTTGTTCACGATCTTCATCAACCACCCCTTTGGTCTTATCTTTAAGTTTTCCAATTTGCGTGACTATGTATGAGCGTTGATCAAGAATATCCAGCATTTGGTTATCTAATTTATTAATCTGATCACGTAAATTTTCTAATTCTATATCGGACATATTATTATCTTATTACCGTAAACGTCTTTATAAACTATCTTAACATAAATCAAAAAAAACTGGCATTTATTGGTTCAAAAGGACTTATATTGACTATAAAACGTGATTGATTTAAAGACTTTTCTATAACACCGATTTGAAACAGCTTGCGGGTGTGTATCTGAAAACAGCTAAAGCGATGATACTCCCTCCTAAAATTGTTTTAATGATAAAGGGGAAAAATGGATCAGAGTGTTAATATTATAAATAACTCAATTTTGGATTGCTCAGTTGCAGAATTTACTAACACCTCTCTTAAGCTTGATTCAGGTTTTGAATTAAATAATTTTAAGATTGCCTATAAGACTTTTGGGGTTCTTAATCTAAAAAAAAATAATGCTATTCTTGTATGTCACGCTTTAACAGGCGATCAATATGTAACTGGGACTAATCCTATTACTAAGAAAGAGGGTTGGTGGTCACGTATGGTGGGCCCAAACAAACCTATTGATACAAATAATTTTTTTGTAATTTGTTCAAATGTTCTTGGAGGCTGCTCGGGGACATCAGGACCAAAAGAAATAAACCCTTCTACAAATTTATCCTACGGCTGTGAATTTCCCAATATTACAATTTGTGATATGGTTAAAGCTCAAAAGTATTTAATAGAAGTTCTTAAAATTGATAAGTTATTCGCCGTAACAGGTGGATCCATGGGGGCTATGCAGGCATTGCAGTGGACAATAGATTTTCCAGAAAAAGTTAAAAATATAATTCATATTGCAGGTGCTCTTAAACATTCAACTCAAAATATTGCATTTCATGAAGTAGGACGCCAAGCAATTATGAATGATGCTAATTGGAACAAAGGTTCCTATATTCAAAAAAAAGCTTTACCTGAAAGAGGTTTGGCGGTAGCAAGAATGATTGCACACATTACATATCTTTCAGATGATGCTATGCATAGGAAATTTGGTCGTAAATTGCAATCGCGCGATATTATTTCTTTTGGTTTTGATGCAGATTTTCAAATTGAAAGTTATTTACGTTACCAAGGTCGCTCTTTTGTAGATCGATTTGATGCAAATAGCTATTTGTACTTAACAAGATCAATGGATTATTTTGATGTAGTTCAAAAATTTTCAACAACCATCGAATTTTTTAACAATCTAAATCAACATATAAATTATCTGATTATTTCTTTCACTTCTGATTGGCTTTTTCCAACTAATGAAAATAAAGAGATTGTTAAAAAATTAAATTATTTTAACAGAAATGTAAGTTTTACAGAAATTGAGACAGATAAAGGACATGACAGTTTCCTTTTAGATGAACCTGAGTTAGATTTGACAATTAGTGGTTTTTTAAAAAATAATTTTAGGAAAGAGAACAATAGTGAATAATAAATTAAGTATAAGAAAAGATTGGCGACTAATAGAATCACTTATTGATACTAGGTCTAAAATTTTAGATATTGGATGCGGTGAGGGTGGTTTAATCACTCAACTTGAAAAAAATATTCAAGCAAAAACAAATGGGATTGAACTTAATTCTGAACTCGCAAGAAAAGCTATTTCTGAAGGACATAATGTTGTTCAAGGAAATGCTGAAGGGGATCTTGATCAATATTCAAATCAAAGTTTTGATTATGTAATTTTAAGTCAAACATTACAGGCCATGATTAAACCTCGAGATGTATTAATTGAATTATTACGAATTGGCAGAAAGGCTATTGTATCTTTTCCAAATTTTGGACATTGGAAAATACGTTTACAATTATTATTAAGTGGAAAAATGCCCATTACAAAAGGATTACCTTACGCTTGGTATGAAACACCTAATATTCATTTTTTTACCATCAAAGACTTCCAGGAACTTTGTAAAAAATCAAATATTATTATAGAAAAAAGTATTGCTTTAACAAGTAAGGGAAAACAATTTGAAATAGTTTCTGGATTATCTGCAGCAAATTTATTTACAAGTGAGGCAATTTTTTTATTAAGTTATCAAAATTATGAACCAATAAAATTACAAACAAAACAAAAATCATTTGTCAGTAAATCAGTGATAGCAAATTAATGTCTACATCTTTAATTTCAATAACAAAAATACCCCAACTTAAAGATAACTACTCTTATATAATAACATTGAATAATACTAAAAAAGCTATTGTGGTAGATCCTGCAGAATCAAATTCAATTATGAAACATATAAAAAAAAAAAAACTCGTAATATCTGCTATTTTATTAACACATCATCATGGTGATCACACAGCTGGGGTGAGAGATATCTTAAATTATACATCAGTCAATGTTTATAGTCCAAATGAAAAAATTGATGGAACAACAAAAAAGATTGTTCATGACGATCAGATAGATTTAGACTTTATTAAAATGAGGGTAATAGCAACGCCTGGACACACGCTTGATCACGTTGTGTTTTATAACCAAATTCATAAAGTGCTTTTTTCTGGAGATACACTTTTTCGCCTGGGTTGTGGGAGAGTGTTTGAAGGGACTTATAAACAAATGTTTAATTCTCTTAAAAAAATTGAAGATCTTGATGATGAAACAATGGTTTATTGTGGCCATGAGTATACTCTGACGAATTTAAAATTTTTAAATTCTCTATTTTTTCTTAATAAAAACCTAAATTTAGTAAAAGATTCTATTTCTTCACAACTTACAAAGACAAAATCTTCTATTCCTTTTAACCTTGGACGAGAAAAGGACATTAATCCATTTTTATCTACTAAATCTGCTTACTATCTAGACTTTAAGAAAAAGAATAATTTTACAGATTTTGAAATGTTTTCACACTTAAGAGACTTAAAGAATAATTTTTAATAGATTAATTAAAATTTATTGGATTTAGTTAATATTTTTATTTGACTATTAGGATCGAACGCTATAAATCCCTGATTTTCTTGGAAAAATTATGTTAGTAATATTCAAAACAGGCGGTAAACAATATTCTGCCAAAGCTGGGCAAATTCTTAAAGTAGAAAAACTAAAAGGAAACAAAGGTGATAGTATTTCCTTTAATTATGTCTTGGCAGTAAATGAAACTTCAAATAATACAATAGGCAGTCCTGTAGTAAAAGGGGCAAGTGTGCAGGCTAAAATACTTGAACAAATTCGTGATAAAAAAATTATTGTTTTTAAAAAACGTCAAAGACAAAATTATCGTCATACACAAGGTCACAGACAATATCTTACTGTAGTTCAAATTGAATCTATTATTTTAGGTGATAAAAAATCAAGTATCTCAACTAAAGAGGTTATTAAAAAAGTTACAAAAGTAAATATACCGGACAAAAATGAAAAAAAAACAGTAACTCCAGTTGCAAAGAAAAAAGCAGCTCCTAAAAAAGCGATTACAAAGAAAAAAGCAGCTCCTAAAAAAGCGACTGTAAAGAAAAAAACTATACCAAAAAAAGAAATAAAAAAATAAGGTAACTAATGGCAACAAAAAAAGCAGGTGGGAGTTCAAGAAATGGTCGTGACTCAGCTGGCAGAAGACTGGGTGTTAAAAAATTTGGTGGAGAAATAGTTATTTCTGGTAACATTATTGTTCGTCAAAGAGGAACAAAATTTCACCCAGGTACTAATGTTGGAATAGGAAAAGATCATACAATCTTTGCTAAAAAGAATGGTAAAGTATCCTTTAAAAAAACAAGAAATAGAACATTTATTTCTGTTGTTCCTTCTTAAATAATTAGGAGTCAAAAAGAGCTCCTTTCCTTTTTATGAAATTTCTTGATCAAGCAAAAATTTATATTGCCTCTGGCAAAGGGGGCAAGGGTTGTGTCAGTTTTCGACGTGAAAAATATATAGAATTCGGTGGACCTAACGGAGGCAATGGGGGCAAAGGGGGTGATATTATTTTTACAACAGATACTAATTTAAACACATTAATTGATTTTCGTTTCCAGCAACACTTCAAAGCTAAAAAGGGCACAGATGGGAAAGGAAAAAATCAAACTGGGGCAGCAGGAGAAAATCTAATTATTAAAGTGCCTCCAGGAACAGAAATATATAATGAAGACAAAAGTGTTTTATTGGAAGATTTAACAAAAAAAAATCAACGTCGTACTTTAGCTATTGGTGGAAAAGGAGGGTTAGGTAACACTAATTTTAAATCTTCAACAAATCAAGCACCTCGTCGATTTACTTACGGAGGAGGTATAGATGAAAAATATATTTGGCTTTCTCTTAAGCTGTTTGCAGATGTTGGTATTATTGGAAAACCAAATGCAGGAAAATCAACACTCCTCTCCAAAATAACAGGAGCAACACCAAAAATTGCTGACTATCCATTTACAACACTTCATCCTATCTTAGGAGTAATTCGACAATTTGACGAGGAGCTTATACTTGCAGATATACCTGGATTAATAGAAGGTGCTCATACAGGCAAAGGGTTAGGTTATAAATTTTTAGCCCATATTGAAAGATGTAAAGTCTTATTGCATGTCCTGGATTGCTCAGATAAAAATATTATTGAGAATTATAGAACTATTCGCGAAGAGTTAAAAAAATATGGTAAAAATATAAGTAATAAAAAGGAATTAATAGCTTTAAGCAAAATAGATTTGATGACTAACAAACAAATTGAGATAAGCAAAAGCATTGAAAATAATATTGGAATTAAGCCAATCTTTTTTTCAAGTTTTTCGAAAGTTGGTCTAAAAAAACTAACATCTAAACTCTTTAAAGAGTGTGAAGAAAACAATGATTAACAAATTTAAAAAAATTGTTATTAAAGTTGGTTCCTCATCAATCATTAATGAAAAAACCAAAAAAATTAAATTTGATTGGCTTAAATCTATTTGTAAAGATATTGCTTTTATTCATTCAAACAAAAAAATTATTGTTGTTTGTTCTGGCGCAATTGCATTAGGCTCAAAGTTTATTAATAAAAAATCTATCCGCCGACTTGAAGATAAACAGGCTGCTGCTGCTGTAGGACAAATTGAATTAGCTAATAATTGGCAGCAAACTTTAAAAAAGAATAAAATTAATTCAGCACAATTATTATTAACACTTGAAGATAGTGAGGTTCGTCGACGATATCTTAATGTACGTAAAACAATCAGCGCCTTACATAAACAAAATATTATTCCTATTATTAATGAAAATGATACCGTTGCTACAGAAGAAATTAGATTTGGAGATAATGATCGCCTAGCAGCAAGAGTTGCACAAATGATTGATGCAGATTTGTTGGTTCTATTAAGTGATGTTGATGGACTATATTCAGAAAGTCCGCTCCAAAATAGAAAAGCTAAAAAAATCAAAAATGTGTATGAGGTAGATTCAACTATTGAAAAAATGGCCAGTAAAAATCATTCTTCTATGGGAAGTGGTGGAATGTCTACTAAGATTTGGGCGGCTAAAATTTGTATGAATTCTGGTTGCTCAGTAGTAATTACCAATAGTAAAAAAAGCCATCCTCTCAGAAATATTACAAAAAATAACTCTACATGGTTTCATGCTGATACATCTCCTAAATCAAGCAGAAAACAGTGGTTATTAAATCATCTTCATCCCTCAGGTACAATTATTATTGATCAAGGAGCCCTCTTAGCATTACAAAATAATAAAAGCTTATTACCAGCTGGTGTTATTGAAATAAAAGGACGTTTTAATCGTGGTGACGTAATTAGCATTCATAATAATGAAAATGTAAAAGTTGGTATCGGAGTTATTGCATATGATGCTAATGATGCTAAAAAGATTATTGGGAAAAAAAGTAAAAAAATTAAAACTATTCTTGGTTATGATGGACGCGATGAACTTATCCACAAAGATGATCTTGTTAAGGTAAACTAATGGAAGATAAAGAAACAGTTTTAGATTTAGGTAAAAAAGCTAAAAAAGCTGCTAATCTTTTTTCAAATATTTCTAGTAAACAGAAAAATTTAGCATTGGAGGAACTTAAAAAAAATTTGAAAATTTTTTCTAAGGAAATAATAGAAGTTAACAAGAAAGATATTGAAAATGCTCATATTATGAAAATTTCTTTATCAATGATTGATCGTTTAACTTTAACTTCGGAACATATTGCCGGAATGATACAAAGTATTGATGAAATTATTCAGCTTGATGATCCAGTAGGACGTATTATTTCTGAATGGGATAGACCAAATGGTCTTCATTTTCAAAAAATTTCAGTCCCTCTTGGGGTTATAGGAATTATTTATGAATCTCGACCTAATGTTACTGTCGATGCATCAGTTATAGCAATGAAGTCAGGTAATGTTGTTATACTTCGGGGAGGTAAAGATAGCTTCTATTCCTCTCATAAATTAAAAAATATTATTAACCTGTCATTCTCAAACACAGGACTACCAGAACATGTTGTGCAGATGATTAATTCACCTGAAAGATCAGCAGTGGATGAAATGCTCCAACTTGACAAATACATTGATGTTATTATTCCTCGAGGTGGAAAAAGTTTAATAAAGACTATTAAAGAAAAAAGCTCCATACCTTTGATTAAGCATCAAGATGGTATTTGTCATGTTTTTGTTGAAAAAAATGCTAACTTAGAAAAAGCAAAAAAATTAATATTTAATAGTAAAATGAGACGTCCAGGTATTTGTGGAGCAGCTGAAACATTACTTATTGATGCATCTTTATCTGATTATGTTTCTGAACTTTTGCAACCGTTAGTAGAAGCCAAATGTGAGATAAGAGGTGATGAATTTATAACAAATTTAAATCCTATTTTTAAAAAAGCAACAGATGAAGATTGGAAAACAGAATACCTTGAAAAAATAATTTCAGTAAAAATAGTCAAAAATACAACAGAAGCAATCAGTCACATTAATAATTATTCCTCAGGTCATACAGAATCAATTATCACTGAAAATAAAAAAGAATTTGAATTGTTTTATAAAGAAATCAATAGTGCTATTATTTTACAAAATGCATCAACCCAATTTGCTGATGGGGGAGAATTTGGTTTTGGTGCAGAAATAGGAATATCTACTGACAAACTGCACGTAAGGGGTCCAGTTGGTGTTGAGCATTTAACGAGCTTCAAATATGTTGTTCGCGGTAATGGACAGGTGAGATCGTAATTGAAAAGTGTTGGCTTGCTTGGTGGTTCATTTGACCCTCCTCATAAAGGGCATTTGTATATCTCTTTGGAAGCAAAAAGAATGCTTAAACTAAATGAAGTGTGGTGGTTAGTTACTCCTCAAAACCCACTGAAAATTGCAAAACCTGCAACATATAAAGAGCGAATAAAAAATTGTAAAAACATTACGAAAGGACAGCCAATTGTCATAACAGAAATTGAAAAAAAAATTAATTCTATACATTCTTACCAATCATTAAATTATATTCAAAATCACTACAAAAGTATCAAATTTTATTGGCTGATGGGTGCTGATAACCTAATAAATTTTCATCATTGGCAAAAATGGCGAAAAATTTTTAATGATATTTCTATTGTAGTTTTTAAAAGACATAGATATAATTCAAAAGCATTGAAAAGTATTTCATCAAAAACATTTTCCCAATTTAAAGTCATTAGTAATTCTATTACTCAATCACATTTCAAAGAATTGCCTTCCTGGACTTTTGTTGATAATTGTGAGATAAAAATTTCTTCAACTGAAATTCGAAAACAAAGACAAACTTTTAGAGGAAAAAATTAATAACACCTTAGACCTTGTTGAAAAAGTCAGTGCCATCCTAGATGATGCTAAATCTGAAAACATCAGTATAATAAACCTCAAAAATAAATCGTCTATTGCTGATTATTTTGTAATTGCTACTTGCCGATCAAGTCGACACGCAGATGCCACAGCTGATGAATTAACAAAACAATTAAAAAAAATAGGAATAAAATGCCCTCCTGCTTCTGGCCGCCCTAAATGTGATTGGATTGTAGTTGATGTAGGTTCTATAATTATTCATTTATTTCGATCTGAAATTAGAAAGCTTTATAACCTTGAAAAATTATGGGATATGAGCTTTGATAGTGTAGAAAATAAATCAGCTTAAGCTATATAGAATATAATATTAATCCATGAATAAAATTTTAAAATTTTTACTTTTTTTTATTATCATCACATATAGCTCTGTAGGTAAAACTGCATCAAAAAATAAAGAGACATATGAATATCTTGATTTATTCGGACAAATATTTGATCGAGTACGCTCACAATACGTGGATGATGTATCTGATGAAGAAATAATTGAAAAGGCAATTGATGGCATGTTAAATGGATTAGATCCTCATTCAGGATACATGAATGAAGAAGTTTGGGAAGAGATGCAAATGGACACTAAAGGAAAGTTTGGTGGACTTGGCATTGAAATTACAATGGAGGAGGGTTTTGTAAAAGTAATTTCACCAATTGAAGACACTCCTGCTTTTGAAGCAGGGGTTTTAGCTGGAGATTTTATAATACAAATTAATGATACGCCCGTATTTGGCTTAACCCTTAATGAAGCAGTGGATTTAATGCGTGGTGATAAAGGAGAACCTATTACAATTACTGTTTCAAGAGAAGGACTTGATCCTTTTGAGATAAATATTATTCGTGATATTATTAAAGTTCAGTCAGTTAAATACGAAATTTTTGATAAAATAGGATATCTGCGTATTACATCATTCACTGAACAAACAGAATCAGGTTTGATAAAATCAATAAAAAAAATTAAAGAAAAATTAGATAATAACCAAATTGGATTCGTTCTTGACCTACGTTCTAATCCCGGTGGATTGTTATCACAATCAGTTAAGGTAAGTGATATTTTCTTAGATCGTGGTGAGATTGTTTCTACCAGAGGTAGAAATAAAGAAAATATACAACGTTACAGAGCCAACAAAGGAGATCATATCAATAATCAACCACTAATTGTACTCATTAATGGCGGTTCTGCTTCTGCCTCTGAAATTGTTGCGGGTGCTCTTCAAGATCATAAAAGAGCTATTATTGTTGGAACAAAATCTTTTGGAAAGGGATCGGTTCAGACAATTATTCCATTCAAAAAATCAGGTAAAAATAATAGTACAACAGGTATAAGATTGACAACAGCAAGATATTACACTCCATCTGGAGAGTCAATACAAGGCAAAGGTATTGAGCCTGATATAATTATTGAACAAGGAACTTTTGAATCAAAAGAGTTTAGAAGGTTGTCAGAAGCTGATTTAAAAGATTCATTAGATAAAGAAAATAATCAAGATGACAATATAATTATAGAAGAAAATTCTAAAGCAGAAAACCGTCTTGTTAACGATTATCAGCTGACCCGCGCTATTGATCTTATTAATGGGATTAATATTTATGAAGATACTCTTTCTGAATAATTAATGTCAAAACAATATAGAAAGTGTGTTGGTATGATGATTCTTAATAAAAAAAATGAAATTTTAGTAGGTAGACGTTTAGATCATCCTAGTGGATATTGGCAAATGCCTCAAGGTGGAATTGATAAAGATGAAATCCCAGAAGAGACAGTATGGAGAGAAATGATGGAAGAGATTGGTACCAATAATGCTGATCTTATACACTCTTCATCTCATTGGTATAATTATGATATTCCTCAAGAAACTTTGGACCAATTAACATGGGGAAAAACTTATATTGGACAAACACAAAAATGGTTTATTTTTCGTTTTACTGGAGAAGATAAGGACATAAATGTTGGAACTGAAAATCCTGAATTTAGTGAATGGAAGTGGGCTAAATATGAATCTTTAATAGATAATATTGTGCCTTTTAAAAGAAATCTTTATGCTAAAATTATTGATGAGTTTAAGGAATACTTTTAAATAGAAATTATTTATTTAATAGATTTATCCAATAACTAGATCCAATTTTAATTTTCCTAAACGTTCACAACCTGAATCAGATATCAGGTAGGTTTCTCCTAAATTCATCGCGGTTTGCGTCTCGCTATGCATTAAAATCATATGCATAAAAAAAACATGATTCTTCTCAATCACTACTGGATTATTTTCATACAACATAGGCCAATCCATCCAACTAGGTGAAAATGTGGCACCTAATGAATATCCGCATGCATTTAAGCGTGCTGATTTATATTTTGTTTTATCAATAACTAATCGATGTTGCTCAAATACATCACCAACAGTATTGCCCACTTTTAATTTTCTTTCACAAGCATCAAGAGCATGTAAACATATTTCATGTAATTCTATATGTTCTTTTTTAGCTTTTCCTATTGGTATTGTACGCATTAAAGCTGAATGATAATGTCGGTAAACCCCGGCAAATTCTAATGTCAATTGATCAATTAAATCAAGTTTTTTTCGTCCAGAGAAATAACGACATAACAAGGCATCAGAACCAGAACCTATTATGAATTCATTTCCGGGATAATCTCCACCTCCAGAAAATATTTCTCCTTGCATTGCTGATAAAATATCTGATTCATCGGCACCAGGATGTGATAAATCCCAAGCTTTTTTTAGAGCTTTATCTGCTAATTCTGCAGCTTTTTTTACATAATCTATTTCTTGATCAGACTTTATTAAACGTAGTTGGGTTATTAAAAAAGATTCATCATGAAGTTTTGCAAATTTATTCAAAGAATCATTTAACTTCATGGCATTTTTTCCTGTTAAACCATAAGCTTCATATTCTACGCCTAAATTTTTATTTTCTAAGTTTAAATCTAATAAAATAGATTTAAGCTCATCTGTAGGATTATTGTTGTTCATATCAACCCAAATACGAATATCTTTTATGTTTGAGGTATTTTGAGCCTGTCGTAGATCTGCAGCCCTTGTAAATAATATTTTATCTCCTTCAGCAGTTAATACCAAACATTGAAAAAAAACATATCCGAAAGTATCATAACCAGTTAACCAATACATTGATTCTTGACGAAATATTAACAAAGCATCAAGATTTTTATTTTTCATTGATTTTAAAACTTTGTTTTCTCTAAAATTAAATTCTTGTTTTGTAAAATGCAATGCCATGATTAGATTGATATTAATGATTGGAACACTTTATTTAAATATTGTTCATTTTCATTACATAATTTTTCTGCTCTTTCAAATGATACTTTTTGAAAAAAAATTTCTTTTCCGGCTGATATATTGGCTAATTTAGCAATATCATCCAAAACTACAGTAGCAATTTTTGGATATCCTCCAATAGTAGGATGGTCAACCATTAATACAATTGGATTACCATCACCAGGAATTTGGATTGATCCCTTAATAATTCCCTCAGAAGGAATATTTGAAGAATTGTTTGATAAAATTTTATTGCCTTCTAAGCGTATACCCATTCGATCAGAAATATTTGAAATTGTAAAATTTTTTTTGAAAAAATTTTTTATTGTTTCACTAGAAAAATAATTTATCTGAGGTCCTTCAAGAACTCTTATAATATTATCTTTATTGTTAGAAAAAAAAGATAATTGTTTCAAATTTTTACTTATAGTTTCAAAATTAAATCTAATAAATTGATTTTCTTGTAAACATCTTCCTTCATTTGGGCCAATTGATGATCTAACTAAAGTCGAGCCAGAATTATTATATTTTTTTATATTAAAACCACCTGCAATAGAAAAATATCCATAAACAGATGATTTTGTGGCCAAAATATCAATTATATCTCCTTCATTTAATTGATATGTCTTAAAAGTTTCTCCTTTTTTTTCTATAAAATTTTCAGATTTTTTTCTAATTATAAAATAAACATCGCCTGTAACAACTATATGGGTATTTCCTTTTTCTAATCTTAGTCGAGGTCCTTGATAAGCAAATTCAATAATAGTTTCATTTGGGTCATTTCTTAATAATTTATTAGCTATTTTAAAAAGATTATTATCTATAACGCCCCCTGTAGTGATTCCAAGATGTTGTAAATGTGCATAACCTGAATCTTGAAAAGTGGTATGAATGCCAGATCTTTCAACTATAAAATATGAGTTATTCATATATTTTTCTCAAGTTCAAAAAATTCTTTTTTAGAAATTACTCGAAATTTAACATCAGACCCTGGATTAAGAAGCGATGGATTATTTTTATCTTTAAAAAAAAAATTTATTGGTGTGCGGCCAATAATATTCCATCCTCCAGGGCTTTCATTAGGATATACTACACAAAATTTTTCCACCACTCCAACAGATCGAGACGGTACAGATACACGTGGAGAAATTAATCTTGGAACACTAAGGTTAGATTCTAAATCACCCATAAAAGGTAATCCTGGCATAAAGCCAATCATGTAAACAAAAAAATTAGTCGAGGCATGCGACTGAATAATTATATCTTCATCTATTTTAATTTTTTTTGAAATATTTCTAATATCTAAAGCAAATTCTTCATCATAACAAATAGGTATCTCGATCTCTTTATCATTAGTTGTGACTTCATTTTTAATGATATCAATTTTATTAATAAAATCAAAAATTTCATTTTTATTTTTTTTGGATGGATTGAATTGAATAAGTAATTTGTTATAAGATGGGACACAGTTTTTAATATCTAAATAATTTTCTTTTTTTATTTGATTGTATATATAGTTAAAAACATTGATTACATTTTGATTGATTTCTTTAGTAATCTCATCACCAAAATCTAATAAAAATGCTTGTTCACTTATTTGATTTATATTTTTAATCATTAATATTGTGATATACTAACATTTTATGGAAATAAATTTAAATTGCGACTTGGGAGAAAAATCTATCCATTATGATGGAAAAAATGATGAAGCATTGATGAAAATAATTAATACTGCAAACATTGCTTGTGGTTTTCATGCTGGTGATAATAAAACTATGCAAAAAACAATAAAACTAGCAAAAAAAAATTACGTGAGTATCGGTGCACATCCAGGTTTTAAAGATAAAAATAATTTTGGACGTAAAAGAATAGATTTGAATAAAAAAGAAATAAAAAAATTAGTTATTGATCAAATAAATATATTAAATGAAATTGCTAACAAGGAAAATTTGAGATTAACACACGTCAAACCTCATGGCGCTTTAAATAATATGGCTTGTGAAGACTTTGATTTAGCGATTACAATAGGTGAAGCAATAAAGGAATGTAATCTGGATTTGATTTATATGATTCTTCCTTTAACAGAAATGGAAAAAGCTGCTAAAAAAATTAATATAAAATATGCATCAGAAATTTTTGCTGACAGAAATTATGGTGATAACGGGTGTTTGTTATCTCGTAATAATGAAAATTCAATGATAAATAATGTACAAGACGCTGTTATTAACGTAAGACGTATGCTCGAGAATAGATCAATATTTTGTTATTCAGGGAAAAAAATTTCATGTAAATTTGATTCTATTTGTATCCATGGTGATGGAAAATTAGGATTAGCTATTGCAACAAGTTTGAGTAAGTGCTTAATAAAGGATGGATGGGTACTTAGGCCACTTAATGAATTAAATAAATTTAATTAAAAATCTTTAGATAAATATAAAATAGAGTATCACAAAAACTACAATAGTTCCGATAAGCCAAGTACAAGTCTTGCCATTATAATTTTTTATAATTATTCCTATTGATATTTTTAATAGTTATGAATAAAAAAAATTAGTTTTTTAATTGCTATTAAACACACTTTTCAAACTTAAAATTTTTCTTTGGAGGTTCTAAGTTCAATTTTCCAAGACCATGCGCTAGGGTCTTGATTGTAGAACTGAATATAGGATTTAGCAATTGAATCTGAGTATATCATTTCATAATATCCATAAGATTCTCTCTCTATTCCTCCATCAATAACAAAAGGGCCAACTTGTATATTTTGAAGATGCAGTTCTCTTGCTAATGATTGTGTCAATCCTCTAAGTCCAAACTTACCTATGGCAAAAAAAGATGAGTTTGCGAAACCTTTAATTCCAGCTGTTGAGCATATAATAAATACTTCCGCTTTTTCTTTCAAGTATTTTTTTTGTTGCTTCTTGTGCAATTAAGAATGCGCCGAAACAAGTAACATTAATGGTTTCTTGAGTTTTTTTGGATCTAATTCAATAATGCCCCTTAACTCTCGCTGATGGATTATAAATTACAAGGTTGAGAGTGCCAATTGTTTTATCTGTCTTCTTAAAAAGATTAAATACACTTTTAATATCGCTTACATCACATTGAGTAATGTGTGTGCATGAATTTCTTCTTTTAGAGTTATTAATTTAACAACATTTCTTGCTGCTAAAGCAAGAGTCATATTCAATGAGGTACATAAACGTGCTAATGAGGCGCTGAGTCCTGAACCGGCACCAACAATCAAAACTGATTCATTCATACAATTCTATAAAATACTTAAAAATAATTTTATTCCATAAGCAATAAAACCAATGCCCACAATACCATTAATAGGTCTATAAAATTTCATATATGCTTTACTAGCAAATTTAGTGGAAAAAACAGTCGCAAAAATAAAGTGTCCTGTAAAAGATGCTGTTCCAGCCATCAAAGAAAATACAATTATATTATAAACATTACTAACTACAAAAGGAAATAAAGAAATTATTGCAAGCCATGTAGTCATTACTTTTGGATTAGACATAACAACTATAAAGGCTTGTTGAAAAGCTATTTTTTTATCAATATTTAAAAGGGCAATAAGTTTGGCAGTAGGAGTAAGTGCTTTTTGAATATATCGCTGTGCAAAGTAAATCAACATAACGCCACCAAGTAAAGTTAGGCTAGTATTAATAATGGGCATTTTATAAAACAATAAAGCAGCGCCAAATAAAGCTGCTAATGCCGATAAAAATAAACCTAAACCACATGCTAGGGCACAAGCAACTCCTGATGAACGTCCTGAACCCATAGAAGTAGCAATTGTATTAAGTACATTTGGTCCAGGAACAAAAACATTTAAAATAAAAAACCCCAGAGGTGCAATAAAGTTAAATAATACAAAATTTAATTCATACATAATAATAATGTCGTATTATGGTTTTATTTAAAATAGAAAAAAATAAAAATATTAAATTATATTTTTTCGTAGTATGTTGAATTCAAAGCTTCAATTTTTGAATTCACAATTGAAAGTTGAAATTTAGACTCATCACTGTCTTGACCTTCTAATTCTTGAGCTTCTTTTTCAAGAATAGATTTATCTAAAGAGCTCATTTCATCAGCTGCTTCAGCTAAAACAATACATTTTTCAGGATTAATTTCAACAAAACCACTTTTTACAAAAAAAGATTTTAGTAAATTTTTGTCTTCTGTATATAACATTACACGTCCTGGTCTAAGAGAGGATAAAACTTTGCTGTGTCCGGGCAGAACGCCAATATCACCATCTTTCCCTGGCACAATAATCATTCCTACTTCATCGTTAAAGAGAAGTTGTTCTGGAGATACTAAATCAAAAGGAATAGTCGCCATTTATGCTGCTTCAGCTTCTAATTTTTTTGATTTCTCAACTGCTTCTTCAATACCACCTACCATGTAGAAAGCTGCTTCAGGCATGTGATCATATTCACCTTTTACCAAACCATCAAAGCTTTTTATTGTATCTTCTAAATCAACATATTTCCCAGGAGATCCTGTGAAAACTTCTGCTACAAAAAATGGTTGGCTTAAGAATTTTTCAATTTTTCTTGCTCTTGCTACTGTTAGCTTATCTTCCTCAGATAATTCATCCATTCCTAAGATAGCAATAATATCTTGAAGGCTTTTGTAGGTTTGAAGCACACGCTGAACTTCACGTGCTACACGATAATGATCATCTCCTACTACTTGAGGATCTAAAATTCGAGACGTTGAATCAAGTGGATCAACAGCTGGATAAATTCCCTTTTCAGAAATTGCTCTATTTAAAACTGTTGTTGCATCTAAGTGAGCAAACGATGTAGCGGGAGCAGGGTCTGTTAAATCATCAGCCGGAACATAAATTGCTTGCACAGATGTAATTGAGCCTTTTTTTGTAGTTGTAATACGCTCTTGTAAAGCACCCATATCCGTTGCCAAGGTTGGTTGATATCCCACCGCTGATGGTATACGTCCTAACAGAGCCGAAACTTCTGAGCCAGCTTGTGTGAAACGAAAAATATTGTCTACAAAAAACAACACATCTTGTCCTTCTTCATCACGAAAATATTCAGCTTGAGTTAAACCTGATAATGCAACCCTTGAACGTGCTCCTGGTGGCTCATTCATCTGACCATACACAAGAGCAACTTTTGATTTATCACCTTCAAGATCAATAATACCTGATTCAATCATTTCATGATACAGATCGTTACCTTCACGCGTTCGTTCTCCGACACCAGCAAATACTGAATATCCTCCGTGTGCCTTTGCAATATTATTAATTAGTTCCATAATTAAGACAGTTTTACCAACACCTGCTCCGCCAAATAATCCGATTTTACCGCCTCTTGCATATGGTGCTAATAAATCAACAACTTTGATGCCAGTAACTAAAATTTCTGTTTCCGTTGACTGATCCACAAATTCAGGAGCTGGACGATGAATAGGATATTTTTTTGTTGTGCTTATAGGACCACGTTCATCCACAGGATCACCAATAACGTTCATTATACGACCAAGAGTTTCAGGACCAACGGGCATAGAAATAGGGGAGCCTGAGTCTGTTGCTGTCTGACCTCTTACAAGTCCTTCGGTTGAATCCATAGCAACAGCTCGCACACTATTTTCACCTAAATGCTGCGCTACTTCTAAAATAAGTTTATTCCCGTTATTATCAACTTCCAATGCATTCATAATTGCTGGAAGTTCTCCGTCAAATATTACATCAACAACCGCGCCTAGCACTTGTGATATTTTTCCTGTTAAATTATTTGCCATATGTCCCCCTTTTAAACTGATTCGGCTCCTGATATTATTTCAATTAATTCTTTCGTAATAAATGCTTGTCGCGTTCTATTATAAACAAGTGTTAGACTGTCAATCATTTCTCCAGCATTACGGGTCGCATTATCCATAGCTGCCATTCGCGCACCTTGCTCTCCCGCATTACTTTCTAATAAAACTTTAAAAATTTGAATAGATAAATTCTTTGGTAATAAATCTTTTAGAATAGTCTCTTCATCTGGCTCATATGTATAGATAGAAGAATCTTTAGTTTCTTTTACATCAGATGGTTTTTCTGTTTGCTGAATATCTAATGGAATAAGCTGTTGATGAGTAACTTCTTGAGAGATTGCGGATTTAAACTTGTTATATACAACAATACATTTGTCAAATTCACCATCAAAATAGAGATTTTGTAATTTATTTGAAATTTCTAAAGCATCATCATATCCCGCACCTGAAGATCCAAGATCAGCAAAACTTTGAACAATTTTATCTTTCATAATACGATTGAAAAAATCTCTACTTTTTTTACCAACAGCAATCAATTTAACAGATTTACCATCTGCTTCCAAAGATTTAACAAGTTTTGATGTATTACGATTAATGCTACTGTTAAAGCCACCACACAAACCTCTATCAGCTGTTACAGGAACAACAAGATAACGTTCATCTTTTCCTGTACCTGTTAGTAATTGTATAACTCCATCGCCAGAAGTACCTGATGATGCTAGAGATGAAAGCATTTCTTCTAAACGGGAAGAGTATGGTCTTGCAGCTTCAGCTTTTTCTTGCGAACGACGGAGCTTGCTTGCAGCTACCATTTTCATAGCAGAAGTTATTTTTTTTGTCGAACCAACTGAATTGATCTGATTTTTAATATCTTTTAAACTTGGCATTAATTAGTTGCCTTGAAATTTTTCTACAAAAGAATCTAAAAAACCTTTTAGTTTTTCTTCATTTGCTGGTGATAATTCTTTTTCAGTTAAAATTGATTCTAAAAGATCTCCGTGACTAGCTCTAATTTCCGAATGTGCTTCTGATTCAAATCGCACAACATCTTTTACGTCTAATTTATCTAAGTATCCGTTTACACCTGCATAAATTGAAACAACTTGTTCTGGTACAGTAAGAGGTGAGTATTGGCCTTGTTTTAAAAGCTCAACTAAACGAACTCCACGGTCTAGAAGCTGACGTGTAGAAGCATCAAGATCAGAGGCAAACTGGGCAAAAGCTGCCATTTCACGGTACTGCGCCAATTCTAATTTTACAGGACCTGCAATTTTTTTCATTGCTTTAACTTGGGCTGCTGAACCCACACGACTTACTGATAATCCGACATTAATTGCAGGTCGAACACCTGAAAAGAATAGATCAGTTTCTAAAAATATCTGTCCATCTGTAATAGAAATAACATTTGTTGGAATATATGCAGACAAGTCACCAGCTTGAGTTTCTATAATAGGAAGAGCGGTTAAGCTGCCTCCGCCATGTTCATCACTCATTTTTGCAGCCCTTTCTAAAAGGCGGCTATGAATATAGAATACATCTCCAGGATATGCTTCACGACCAGGAGGACGTCTTAATAAAAGTGACATTTGTCTATAAGCTACTGCTTGTTTAGATAAATCATCATAAACTATAAGAGCATGCATTCCGTTATCACGAAAGTATTCTCCCATTGTGCAACCTGTATATGCAGATAAGAATTGTAAAGGTGCTGGCTCAGAAGCTGTTGCACTTACAACAATCGTATACTCAAGGGCTCCATTATCTTCCAAGGTTTTAACAATTTGTGCTACTGTTGATCGTTTTTGACCAATCGCAACATAAATGCAATATAATTTTTGTTTTTCATTGTTTGATTGGTTAGCAGTTTTTTGATTTAATATTGTATCAATGGCTACTGCTGTTTTTCCTGTTTGTCGATCACCAATAATTAATTCTCGTTGGCCACGTCCAACAGGAACAAGTGCATCCAAAGCTTTAATACCAGTTTGCATTGGCTCAGTTACACTTTGGCGAGGTATAATACCCGGAGCTTTGATTTCAATTCTTCTTCTATTTTCTGATTTAATAGGACCTTTACCATCAATCGGATGTCCTAAACCATCAACAACGCGTCCTAATAATTCTTTTCCTACAGCAACATCAACAATTTCTCCTGTACGTTTTACTGTATCGCCTTCTTTAATGCCTGTATCATCACCAAAAATACTAACACCTACATTATCCATTTCTAAATTCAGTGCCATTCCTTTAATTCCTCCAGGAAATTCAACCATCTCACCAGCTTGAACCTGGTCTAATCCATATACACGTGCAATTCCATCGCCAACACTGAGAACAGTCCCTACCTCAGCAACATCTGCTTTCGTTTCAAAATTAGATATTTGGTCTTTAATTATAGATGAAATTTCTGCTGCTCTGATTTCCATTACGCCCCCTTCATTGCGATCTTAAGTTTATTAATGTTATTAGCTAATGACGTGTCAATCATTTTGGAACCGACCTTTATAATTAATCCGCCAATAATTTTTTTATCGACTTTATAGTTTAATGTTAATTTATCACCCATAATAATTTTTAGTTGCTCTTTTATATTAATTCTTTGATCATCTGACAAATCATCTGCCGAAGTAATATCAGCTAATATATCTCCCCTTTTTTGGGCATTAATATTATCAAATTGTGAAATAATAGATAAGAGGCTTGCAAATCTTTTGTTTTTAGAAATGACTTTTAAAAAAGTTATTGAAAGCACATTTAGATTTTGTTCTCCCATTATTTTTAATAAAATTTCTAACTTATCATTTGTAGCTATAAGGGGGCTTCTCACCAGTAATTGCAACTCTTTATTCTCATTTATTAAATCTTTTATAGATTTTAAATTTTTTAAAACAAGATCTACAACTTTATTTTCAGAAGCTAAATCATATAATGCCGAAGCATAGCGATCTGAAATTAAGTTTCCGGATGAAAGTTGTGATGTCATTAAATTTTCTCCAAATGTAGAATTGTGCAAGGCTATTAGCACATCAGAAAAACAAGGTAAACTGTGAGTTTATGCGGCAAATAGCGTATTTCCAATAATTTTTTTTAAATTGTGGGTAAATTACATAAATGAATAAGGATCTACATCCACTACTATCTTAATGGAGGTTGGTTGTGGGCATTTTTTAAGCAAAAATCTAGTATATTGATTAAGAAGTTTTCTACTATTTCCCTTTATTAGTAGTCTAAAACGATATTGACCTCTCAATAAAAAAATTGGTGCTTCAACAGGGCCTAAAATGTGAATATCATTAGGCAAGTTATTTACTTGCATAAGACTGCGCGCAAACATTTCCGCTTTAGATTTAGAAGATCCAGATATTATCAGCGCTGTCATAAAACCAAATGGAGGTATCTGAAATTCTTCTCTATCTTTAAGCGCTTGTTCAACAAATGTTTTGCGGTCTCTTTGTTGTAATGATTGTATTACTGGTTGTTTAGGAAAATACGTTTGTAGAAAAACACTGCCCATTTGTTTAGATCTGCCTGCACGTCCACTGACCTGCTGCAATAGATTAAAAGTTCTTTCAATAGCTCGCATATCTCCTCCAAGAAGGCCTGTATCAGCATCAATTACTCCAACAAAAGAAAGATTTGGGAAATGATAACCTTTAGCCATAATCTGTGTGGCAACTAAAATATCTATTTCTTTATTCTCAAAATCATTAATGATTTTTTTTATTTTTTTAGGTGTGTTGGCACTATCACTAGACATAATTCTAACAGAGTTGTGAGGAAATAAAATTTTTAATTCTTCCTTTAAACGTTCAACACCAGGGCCTATTAATTTAATTGAATCTTTTGCTTCACACTTAGGACAATTGAGTTGTGTGGGATAAATAGCCCCACAATGATGGCATAACAAACGTTTTTTTTTATGATGCATAACTAACCATGATGTACATTGAATACATTGATATCGATGACCGCATTCAATACACAAACTTAAGGGCGCATAACCTCGTCTATTTAAAAATAATAAAGCTTGTTCTTTTTTGTTTAAACATGCTTGTAATTCTATAAAAATTTTTTTTGAGATCCACTTGTCTTTTTCTAAACCACTATCCCGCAAATCAACCAACTCAATGGGGGGTAGTTTTAAACCTGAAAATTGTGATGGCAAAAAAAAATGTTGGTATTTTCTTTTATTAATATTATTTTGAGTTTCTAAGGAGGGGGTTGCGGAGGATAAAATTATATTTGTTTTTTCTATTTGTGCTCTCACTATAGCCAAATCTCTTGCTTGATAACGAATGTTATCTTCTTGTTTGTAAGAAATATCGTGTTCTTCATCAACAACAATTAGACCTAATTTTTTAAAAGGAAGAAATAATGATGAACGAGCTCCTACTACAATAAGTGGATTGCCTAAATAACAATGATGCCAAATATTTTGTCTTCTTTGGTCTGATATTTTAGAGTGCCAGACATCGGGCAGAAAACCAAATCTTTGTAAAAAACGCTCTTCTAACTGTGGTGTTAAAGAAATTTCAGGAACCATTATTAATACTTGCTGCTTTTTTCGTATAATTGTTTCAATAGCTTCAAAAAAAACTTCCGTTTTACCTGATCCAGTAACACCTTCCAAAACAAAGGGCGGCGATACTTTTAAAAGCATTTTTTTAATTATGTCAGAAGCTTTTTTTTGATCTTTATTTAGTGTAACAAAGTTAGGATTAAAAAAAAATTCTTTTATCTCGATATTTTTATAAGATATAATTTTTTTATTCACTAAAAATAACTTAAGAACTAATCCAATGGGCGATAATGTATATTCGCTAATCCATTTGATAAATTTAATAGTAGTTTTTTCTAAAACTATTGACTCATAAATTGTTTCTATACTTTTTATTGTATAATTTTTTGTTTGAAGAGGTTTATCCATTAATTGAACTACCATTCCTATTTGATCTTTTGTTTTTCCAAAAGGAACACCAACAACACTTCCTTCCTTTATAATTTGTCCCTTTTTAATTTCATAAGTAAAAGCATGATCAAATGGTCGGGTGACAATAATATTACAAAACATATTTTTATTATTAAATTAAAATTAACTTATTTCTTAACTTTTTAAATATTACTTTTATGTTATAGATAAATCTATGAAGTTTTTTATAGATACGGCAAATATTAAGGAAATTGAAAGTTTAGTACCAACTGGATTCGTTGATGGCGTTACAACAAATCCTTCACTTATAGCAAAACAAGGGACTGATATGGCCGAGACAATAAAGGCTATATGTTCTATTGTATCAGGACCAGTATCGGCAGAAATCACTGCAACTGAATTCCCTAAAATGCTAGAAGAGGGAAAATATTTGGCTTCCATAGCAAAAAATGTTGCTGTTAAAGTTCCCTTAACTTTAGATGGTCTTAAAACATGTAAGGCACTTCGTGAAAAAGGTATAATGGTTAATGTAACATTATGTTTTTCAGCAGCTCAAGCTTTGCTAGCGGCAAAAGCAGGTGCTACTTTTATTTCTCCATTTGTTGGAAGATTAGATGATATTGGTGAAAAAGGAATGGACTTGATTGATGATATTGTTGTGATGTATGAAAATTACGCCTTTGATACTCAAGTTTTAGTTGCCTCTGTAAGAACAAAACAACATTTGATTGACGCTGCAGTAATTGGAGCTCATGTAGCTACTCTACCTCCAAAAGTTATTTATGAACTTTATGAACATCCATTAACAGATAAAGGACTAAAGGCTTTTCTTGATGATTGGGCAAAAACAGGTCAATCTATATTGCCTAAGTAAATATGAATAAAGAACTTGATCAAAACTCTTCTGAAGAGCTTGTCATTAGATATCTAAAAAAAAATAAAAATTTTTTTATAAAATATCCAGAACTTTCAAAAGAACTAAATTTTCCGTCAAAAGATAATGGATCAGATCAAGTTATTGATTTAGATGCTTACCGTTATAAAAAAATTTCACAGGAAAATATTGATTTACAAAATCAAATGACTCAGATTCTTATAGCTGGGAAAAGTCATATGACCTCTCAAAAAAGAATTCTTAAATCATCTCTTAAAATACTTAATTCAAAATCAATTGATAGAGTTATAAATGTAATTTTAACTGATTTTAAAACTCTTTTAGGTTGTGAAATCGTAAATTGTTTTTCTACTGATAATACAGCTGCCTTTAAAGATGTTCAAAAAATTGATACAAGAATAGCTAAAAGTTATTTCAAAGATAAGACTATGACAAACTTAAATCAAAACCCAAAAGGAATTCTATTATTTTTTCCTAACAAATTCAAATTTATAAAATCATATATTTTACTTAAGATTAATTTTGGTGAAAAGTTTTTAATAATTGCGATGGGGTCCAAAAATATAAAAAAGTTTTCAACTGATCAGAAGGTTGATTTAGTTGAATATCTAATTAAAATTATAAAAATAAAATTAGCCAAATTGGTGTGAAATTATTAATTTTTTTTAATAGTAATTTTTTTATCTTTTAAAAATTCTTGAGTATATTAATAAATAAAAATAAAAAAGGAATTAATATGAAAGGATATCGATTTATTATAGATAACGATACATCAGAATTTTGTTATCGTGTTACAGAAGCACTATCTAATGGATGGATTTTACATGGAGAGTCTAAAATGATTTTTGATCATGAAAAAAAATAATGTGTTGTGGTCAAGAAGTTATAAAAGAGTCTTCTAAAAAATATTCAAAAGATATGAGTTTAAGTTCAATATAAAAAAATCTATATATGAATTGCGCGGCCATCCACATTCATTGCCGCTTCCTTAACAGCTTCGCTTGTTGTTGGATGAGCATGACAAATACGAGCAATATCTTCAGCGCTTCCGCCAAATTCCATAGCAGTCACAATCTCTGCAATTAGTTGGCCTGCGTCATGTCCGATAATATGCGCACCTAAAATAATATCTGTTTTTTTGTCAGCTAAAATTTTAACATAACCTTCAGAAGTAGAGGTGGTTAAAGCACGACCATTGGCCATAAAAGGAAATTTACCAACCTTATATTCTACTTTTGATTCTTTTAATTGTTCTTCTGTTTTACCTACGGACGCAACTTCTGGGTTAGTATAGACAATGGCAGGAATCGTATTATAGTTTAATTGAGTTTTTTGACCATTAATTAATTCTACGCAAGCAACTCCTTCTTCCTCAGCCTTATGGGCCAACATTGGTCCAGGTGCAACATCGCCAATAGCGTAAATATTATCTACGCTAGTTTTAAACTCTTTATTTATTTCTATTGCTTTTTGGTCATTTAATTTTACACCAATCTTATCTAAATTTAAACCACCCGTATTAGGTTTACGACCAATAGACATTAAAACTATATTAAATTTTTCTTTTACTTCTTTTTTGTCAACTTCTGCTTGCATAACAACTTCAACATCACCTTTACTTACTTTTGTGCCTGTTACTTTATGGGATAATTTAAATGTTAAACCTTGCTTTTGGAGAGATTTCATAAATTGTATTGCAATTTCACCATCCATGTTAGGTACAATGCGATCTAGTTTTTCAACAACAGTTATTTTAGTTCCTAAGCGTGACCACACTGACCCCATCTCTAAACCAATATATCCACCACCAATTACCAACATTGATTTAGGAATTGATCTAAGAGACAACGCCCCTGTAGAAGTAACAATTTGTTTTTCATCAACTAATATACCTGGTCTATCCATAGAAGAAGAACCAGTTGCAATAATAAAATTTTTTGCTGATAATTTTTTTTCTTCTTTGGCAGACTTTATTGCAATTGTGCTTTTATCAATAAATGATGCTGTCCCACTTACATGAGTAATTTTATTTTTTTTAAATAAAAATCCAATTCCTGTGGTTAATTGTTTTACAATTTTTTCTTTGCGCTGCATTAACTTAGACAAATTGAGATCAACTTTGCCAGTTTTTATACCATGCTCTTCTGCATGCTGAGAAAATTCTAGAAATTTTTCTGATGAATTTAATAGTGCTTTTGATGGTATACATCCAATGTTTAAACATGTTCCACCCAATGTTGCTTCTTTTTCAATACATGCTACTTTCATACCTAATTGGGATGCACGAATAGCAGCAACATATCCTCCGGGTCCCGCACCAATAACAATTACATCAAAATCAGCCATTTAAATTCCTAATACAATCTTCGAGGGATTTTCTAATAAACTCTTAATATTTACTAGAAAACCAACACTTTCTTTGCCATCAATAATGCGGTGATCATAACTAAAAGCTAAATACATCATGGAACGAATCACAATCTTATCATCAACAACAACTGCTCGTTTTTGAATATTATGCATACCCAAAATGCCTGATTGAGGTCTATTAATAATAGGGGTGCTTAACATCGATCCATAAACACCTCCGTTAGAAATGGTAAAAGTGCCCCCTGTTAAATCCTCCATTGTTAAGCTGCCTTCTTTTGCTTTCGAACTTAATTCCACAATTTCTTTTTCAATATCACCAAAAGTCATATCATCAACATTTTTTATAACTGGCACAACTAATCCTTTTTCAGTCCCAACAGCTATACCAATATCAAAATGATTTTTATAAACTATATTTTCATCACGAATTTCTGCATTCACCGCAGGGAATTCTTGCAAACTCATAACCACAGCTTTAACAAAAAAAGACATGAAGCCTAACTTCACACCATAACGATTCATAAAATCATCTTTTTTTAATTCACGCACATTAATAATTTCAGTCATATCTACTTCGTTAAACGTAGTTAGAATAGCAGCAGTATTTTGTGCTTCCTTTAAACGTGTTGCGATGGTACGTCTAATTTTTGACATACGCACTACTTCTTCTCGCTCTTCCGAAGAGGGTGACTTGCTATTAGCAGAATTACTTATATAATTTTGAACATCTTCTTTTGTCAATCGCCCATCTGCACGTTGAGTTTTTATTTTACTGGCTTCAAGATTATTTTCTTCGATCATTTTTTTTACAGAAGGTGATAATTTAGGTGAATCACTTTTGTTTTGTAAAGGCTCCTGCTCCTCTTCACTTGAAGGAGTTTTTTCCTTTTTAGGAGAAGGCTCTTCTTTAGGTTCATCATTCTCAACTTTTTTTTCTTCTTTTTTAGAAACAGGTAATACTCCTTTTGTATCAACAATAACGCCCAAAATTCCACCAATTTTTATGTCAGTTCCTTCTTCTGCCTTTATCTCTGACAATTCTCCAGCACTAGGTGCAGGAACCTCTACTGTAATTTTGTCTGTCTCTATTTCTACAAGAGGCTCATCTACTTCAAAGGGCTCTCCTACTTTTTTCAACCACTTAGATACTGTTGCTTCAGTTATGGATTCGCCTAGGGTAGGAACTATTAATTCAGCTGACATTATAATATATCCTATTTATCATTTTACTTACTTTTATTCAATTGGCAGTTTGTATTTAACAAGAGAAACACCATCCCATTCACTTTCAATTTCTTTCAAGTTTGCTTCAATAGCGAGACGTAAAATGTTTTTTTGATTAGCAAGATGTCGTGCAAAAACACCTGTAGCAGGAGAGGCTGCAGCTCGTCTTCCTATATAAAGTAAACGATCTTGTTGAGAATGTAATTTTTTTAAAATACTATTAATACGACCATGGACAAATATCCAGCAACCCATATTTTTTGGCTCTTCTTGACACCAAATAAATTCACATTGTGAAAAATTTTTCAACTCATTTTTTAATGTATTATATGGAAAAGGATATAATTGTTCAATTCTAACCAAATGAATGTCATCTTTATTCAACTCATCAATGTAGTCTTGAAGTTCAAAATAGATTTTTCCTGAACAAATAACTACACGTGTCACTTTATCTTTTTGTTTTTGGGAAAGAGGCTTCCTTAATACACGATGAAAAGTAGATCCATTTGTAAAATCATCAATAGGCGAAGTGTTTCCCTTATGCCGTAAAGTAGACTTTGGGGTCATTAAAATAAGAGGTTTGCGAAAATCACGTAAAAGTTGACGTCGCAAAATATGAAAATAATTAGCTGGACTTGTACAATTAGCTACTTGAATATTGTCTTCTGCACACATTAATAAAAAACGCTCTAATCTAGAACTTGTATGTTCTGGTCCTTGTCCCTCATGTCCGTGAGGTAATAATAAAGTCATACCTGACATCCGAAGCCATTTTCTCTCTCCCGTTGTAATGAATTGATCAATTATAGTTTGCGCTCCATTAGAAAAGTCACCGAATTGTGCTTCCCATAAAACAAGAGTTTTTGGATCGGTTTGCGAAAAACCATATTCAAATCCTAAGACACCATATTCAGACAAAAAACTATCGACAATTTCAAAAAGACCTTGTTCTTTGGTAAAATGACGAAGTGGAACAAATCGATTTTCGTTTTCTTGATCATATAAAACTGCATGTCGTTGACTAAAAGTTCCTCTACCAACATCTTGTCCAGATAGGCGTACACCATAACCTTCCTTGAGGAGTGTAGCAAAAGCTAAAGTTTCTGCTGTTGACCAATCAATATTTTTACCATTGCGAATAGATTGAAGACGGTCATTAAAAATTTTCTTAATACGTTTGTGAATGTTAAAATTATCAGGAATTTTATGTATCTGATCGCCAATAGAACGCAAAATATCCTCGTTAACGGAGGTTTTACCTTTTCGTTCATCTAAAGATGCAGTTTTAAAACCCGACCATGTACCATCTAACCAATCTGCTTTGTTCGGTTTATACGATTTAGCTGACTCAAATTCTGCATCAAGAAAATTTTTAAAATCAATTTGTATTTTTTTTGACTCTTCGTAGGTTAAAATTTTTTCTTCTAATAATTGTTTTTCATATAACTTTAAAGTTGTAGGATGGTTTTTGATAGCTTTATACATTAATGGTTGAGTAAATGATGGCTCATCAGCTTCGTTGTGGCCAGAGCGACGATAACAAAACATATCTACAACAACATCTTCTTTAAATAAATTTCTATACTCAGCTGCTAGACGACATACATGAACTACTGCTTCTGGATCATCGCCATTTACATGGAATATAGGAGCTTGAACCATTTTAGCGATTTCGGTGCAGTACGGAGCAGAACGACCGTAATATGGCGTTGTGGTAAAACCTATTTGATTATTTATAACAAAATGAATTATTCCACCTGTTCGAAAACCTCTAAGTTGAGACATTGCAAATGTTTCAGCAACGATGCCTTGCCCAGCCATAGCTGCATCACCATGAATTAAAAAGCCAAAGCATTTATCATTTTTTTTATCTTTTAATAATGTTTGTTTAGCTCTTACTTTTCCTGCAACAACAGGATCCACAGCTTCAAGATGAGACGGATTGGGTGTCAAAGATAGATGAATTGTCTTCCCGCCAAATTCCCTGTCACTAGAAACTCCTAAATGATATTTAACATCTCCTGATCCTAAAACGTCATTAGGGTCATTCATATTTCCCTGAAATTTTGATAAAATTCCTCGGTATGGCATGCCTAAAACAGTTGCGAGCAAAGTAAGACGGCCTCGATGTGCTGTTCCAAAGAAAATATTTTCAACACCAGCTAAACAGGATTGTTTTACAATTTGCTCAATGCCAGGAATCAATGATTCACTACCCTCAATACCGTATCGTTTAGTACCTAAAAATTTTTTATCTAAATATTGTTCGAATAATTCTGATTCAACTAAACGAGTAAAAATTCCTTTTTTTCCTTCATTTGAAAAATTAGTTTTATTATGCACTTCTTCAATACGTTCTTGTACCCATTGTTTTTGTTCAGGTGATTGAATATGTAAAAATTCTACCCCAATAGAATCAGCATATGTTTCATTTAAAATTTGCAAAATTTCTCGCAAAGATGCTTTGTCTAAACCTAAACTACCATCAATAAAAATTTTTCTATCTAAATCATTTTCTGTAAAACCGTACGACTTGTAGTCTAATTCAGGATGATGGTTTTTCTGATGTAATTTTAAGGGATCTAAATTAGCAATAAGATGGCCATTAATACGATAGGCACGAATTAACCGCAAAGCCCGAATAGAATCAAGTGTTGACGTTTTAAAACTATCAACATCAGCAACTGAACGAATAACTTTATCAAAAGAAACATCATCAATAACATTAGAAGGTCTTTTTTTCCATTCCGGACCCCCAAAATCGCCTAGAATAGATAATTCATCATCATTTAAAGTTTGAAAAAAATCAATCCAACTTTGATCTATAGAATTGGAATCTTCTTTAAATTTGAAAAATAATTCAGCTAAGTACGGGGCATTTAAACTATTTAGAAAGCTATCATTCATATTTGGTATTTCTTCTAGAAGAGAGGTTTCCCTTTAGCAAGAGATATATTAGAGCCCCAATCCTCTTGATTGGTAGTAAGAGCAAAAGACATAATAAGCCTAGCGTTCCTAGTTGTGAAATTGAAAATTAATAATTATTCTTTAACACTTTGCATTGACACAAAAGTAGAAGTAGACGCTACATGAGGTAGAGAAGATATTTTTTCTGCAAGAAGAATGCGATAAGTTTTAATATCACTAGTTCTTACTTTAAGAAGATAATCAAATCCTCCTGCTATCATATGGCATTGCTCAACTGCATCCAGTTTTCCTATCTCAATATTAAATTCTTCCAATGCCTTTGCTCGCGTATCAGATAAAGATACCTGAACAAATGCAATGTGTGCCTTTTCTAGTTTTTGATAATTGATTTGAGCGTGATAACCAAGAATATATTTTTGCTCTTCTAGTTTTTTAATTCTTGCCTGGCATGGGGATACAGATAGATTAACTACTTTAGCGAGATCATTCAAAGTTGCACGCCCATTTTTCGCCAATAATACTATTAATTGTTCATCTATTTTATCTATCATAGTAATAAATTCTGTATTAAGTAATATTTTAGTAATATTTACTATATTTAATTTATTTTACAATTTATATTATTATTTTTAACATAAATATAGGAATTTTTTTTTCAAGATTTGTACTATGTAAGTAAGATAAATAATGAAAAATATATTTCAAAATAAATTTACTGATCAGGTATTGATGGTCAAGGAACACTTCCTTCCTGAGATAGAATTGTTCCATAATCTTAATCACGATGTTATTTCAAAAAATGCTCTGGATATAATTTATTCAGCAAGAAATTATAAATCTCACAATGCGTTTGAAAAATTAATGCATGAATATGACTTATCCAGCAACGAGGGTGTTGTGCTAATGTGTTTAGCAGAAGCCTTACTCCGTATCCCAGATACACAAACCATTAATGATTTGATCGAAGACAAAATACCCTCAGGGGATTGGAAGGATCATATTAAAAATGATAATAATTTATTTGTAAATCTCTCTTCTCTTGCTTTTTTGGTTACTGGCAAAATAGTAAAACGCAATGAAATAAATGAAAAAGAATTATTTAAATCATTAATTAAAAATATTAGTGAACCAGTTTTACGATCAGCAATCAAACAAGCAATAAATATTCTTGCAAAACAATTTATTTTTGAAAAAAATATTCAAGGTGCTTCAAAATTATCTAAAAAATTCTCAAAGAGTTCGTATGCCTATTCTTTTGATATGTTGGGAGAGGCTGCCATAACATATGAGGATGCTGAAGTTTATTTTCAAAATTATAAAAATGCCATTAATGTTATTGGTAGTAGTAATAGCAATCACCGGCATAGTATTTCAATTAAACTTTCTGCTCTACATCCTCGTTATGAAAGAAATAAATTAGAATTATTAAACAAAGAGCTGCTACCAAAACTTTTAGAATTAATTGAAATGGCGAGAATTTGTAAAGTGGATGTGTGTTTTGACGCAGAAGAGGCGGATAGACTTAATCTCTCAATATTCCTTATTAATCAAATATTGGAGAGCAGTCTAATAGATAATGAATACTTTGGATTTGGAATAGCAATACAAGCTTATCAGCAAAGATCAATGTTTGTTTTAGAATATTTTTCACGTTTTCTCAGTCAAATTAATAAGAGAATGAATGTGCGTTTAGTTAAAGGTGCTTATTGGGATACAGAGATAAAATTAGCACAAGAACAAGGATTGTTAAATTATCCTGTATTTACAAAAAAATTTATTACTGATTTGTCCTATTTAAAATGTGCTCATATACTTAAAAAATCTGAGAATTTATTTTCACAATTTGCTACTCATAATGCTTACACGATTGCTTATGTTAAAAAATTATTTGGAAATAAATCTCATGAATTTCAAAAACTACATGGGATGGGAGATGAGATTTATCATCATTTTGCAGATCAACAAGATTTTAGTTGCAGAGTTTATGCGCCTGTAGGAGGTTATAATGATCTTTTACCTTATCTAGTAAGGCGCTTACTAGAAAATGGTGCCAACACTTCTTTTATTCATCAATTAAATAAAAAAGATATAGATATTAATAATTTAATTAAATCACCTATGTCAAGGTTAAATAAATTAGAGCTTGAAACAATTAAACCTCCTCCTAAATTATTTTCTGATCGTAAAAACTCCCTTGGTCTTGACTTAACTGAGGAAGAAAATATTAACCTGTATTCTAAACTTAATACAATTAAAGATATTCAGGCATTTAATATTATTGAGGGCAGGGAAATTTTATCTGATTTAAAAGTTGATATTATCTCACCTCATCAAAATTTTAGTAAAATTGGTAATGCTTTTTTTGCCAATAAAAAAATTGTAAATGAAGCTTTACAAAGCTTAGAGAATTATGAGCTAACCTGGAAAAATTTTGATTACACTAAACGTATTGAAATAATCCAAAATTTCTCTGATTTATTAGAATCAAATTATGAAAATTTAGTAGAAGCATGCGTTAAAGAGGCAGGTAAAACAATAAATGATTCTATCGCTGATATCCGAGAAGCAATTGATTTTTGTCGATATTACAGTGTTATTGCAAAAGATTTATTTCAAGAAATTGAGTTGCCTGGTCCAACAGGGGAAAATAATAAATATAGATTTAAGGGAAAAGGATTAAGTGCTGTTATTAGTCCTTGGAATTTTCCTATTGCTATTTTTACTGGACAATTAGTAGCAACGTTAATTACAGGAAATGTTGTTTTCGCAAAACCAGCAGAACAAACATCTTACTGTGCATATATTGTATTTAAATTACTACTCAAAGCTGGGCTTCCAAATCAAGCTGCTTCATTGATTTTAGGAAAAGGTGAAGAGATAGGACCACATTTATTTTCTAATAATCGTCTAGAAAGTGTAATTTTTACTGGCTCTTTAGATACTGCTAAGATGATACAAAAACAATTAATTGATAAACCAACTATAATTAACTTAGTTGCAGAGACAGGAGGTATAAACTGCCTTATTGCTGATAGCTCCGCATTAACTGAACATGTTATAAAAGATGTTGTAAACTCTGGTTTTAATTCAGCGGGTCAACGATGTTCGGCTTGTCGCATTCTTTGTATTGAAGAAAATGTTTATAAAAAAACTTTGACAATGTTGAGAGGAGCCATTGATACTCTAGAAATTGGTAGCCCTGCAAATTTATCCACTGACATAGGTCCAGTAATAGATAGTGGATCTAAGGATAAGATAAATAAACATGTTAGTAGTTTCTCAGAAATTTTTCAATCCAAAACAAATTCTGAAGATGGATATTTCGTTCCAATTTCAATTATTGAAATCACTTCATTAGAAGACATTAAAGAGGAAATTTTTGGTCCTGTAGTGCATGTGATTTCTTATAAAACAAAAGAAACTCAAAAATTATGTAAAGCAATTAATAAATTGGGATATGGTTTAACTCTTGGTATTCATAGCCGAATAGATAATACAATTAATACTATTGTTCAAAATGTGAATATCGGTAACATATACATTAATCGTAATATGGTTGGAGCGGTAGTTGGAGTTCAGCCATTTGGGGGTCATGGTAAATCAGGGACGGGGCCAAAAGCTGGTGGCCCTGAATATCTTAAAAGATTATGTAATGAATATAGTGTCTCAAATAATATTACAGCTATGGGGGGAAATACAACATTATTAACAACTATTTCTGAATAATTAAATTTTACTTTTACCTTTTTTGCATCTCTTGAAACATAGTTTCTCCAAGTTTGGCTGGAGAAGAAGCAATAATTACACCTGCTTTTTTTAATGCATCTATTTTAGATTGAGCCGTCCCTTTATTACCTGAAATAATTGCTCCTGCATGACCCATACGTTTATCCTTAGGAGCTGAAAGACCTGCAATAAATGCAGTAATAGGTTTATTAATTGAAGAATTTGCAATAAATTCAGCGGCATCTTCCTCTGCCGTGCCTCCAATTTCTCCTATCATTAAAATTCCCTGAGTTTCTTCATCTTTTAAAAAAAGATCTAAACAATCAATAAAATTCATACCATGAACAGGGTCACCTCCAATTCCTACACATGTAGTTTGGCCTAGCCCAACTTCAGAAGTCTGCCAAATAGCTTCATAGGTTAATGTACCTGAGCGACTAACAATACCAATTTTTCCTTTTTTATGAATGAAACCAGGCATGATTCCAATTTTACATTCACTAGGTGTCACCAAACCGGGGCAATTTGGACCAATAAAATATGTTTTTTGTTTTATAATTTTTTTTTTAATTTCAACCATGTCCAACACAGGAATGCCTTCAGTGATACAACTAATAATTTTTACTTTTGCATCCAAAGCTTCATGAATAGCTTTAGTTGCAAATTTTGCAGGGACATAAATAACAGTAGCATCTGCCTGTGTTTTATCAACTGCCTCTTTAACAGTATTAAAAACTGGAAGGTTTAAATGTTTTGTTCCTCCTTTGCCAGGTGTTACCCCTCCAACCATTTGTGTGCCATAATCAATGGCCTGTTGAGAATGAAAGGTGCCTTGTGAACCAGTAAAACCCTGGCAAATAACTTTTGTATCCTTGTTAATAATAATTGACATTTTATTTTGCAAGCTCCACAACTTTTTTTGCAGCCTCAGTAAAGTTGTCTACAAAGGTTAAGTCTAGAGATGATTGATTAATAATATCTCTTCCCTCTACTGCATTGGTGCCCTGAAAACGCACAACAATAGGTAATTGAAAGTTTAGTTCAGTTACAGCCTCCACAATTCCGGTTGCAATCATATCGCAATGAATGATACCGCCAAAAATATTGATCAGTACAGATTTAACATTAGGATCAGACTGAATAATCTTAAAACCTTTAATCGCACGTTCTTTATTAGCTGTTCCTCCCAAATCTAAAAAATTTGCTGGTTCTTGGCCAAATTGTTTAATAATATCCATTGTTGCCATAGCAAGACCTGCTCCATTTACCATGCATCCAATGGAGCCTTTTAGTTTTACATAATTCATGTCACCTTGTGTTGCTTCTAATTCCAAAGGATCTTCTTCTGATAAATCTTTTAATTTTTCTAGTTCAGGATGACGAAAAAGAGCATTATCATCTAATGTAATTTTAGCATCTAACAAAACAAAATTGCCTTCAGTGTTTAAAACCAATGGATTGATCTCAATCGTAGAGGCATCCAAAGAAATAAAAGTCTCAACTAATTTTTTTATAATATCTTCAAGTTGATTAAACTGATCTAGTGTTATGTCTAATTTGTCTATCAATAAACGGGGTAAGGAAATCTTTAATAATTCTGGAAAATGAATATTATGAATTTTACCTGGATTGGTTTCTGCTACTTCTTCAATATTCATACCTCCTGCAACCGAAATCATCATCATTAATTTAGAATTATTACGATCAATTAAAAAACTTAAATAAAATTCACGATCAATCTGACATCCTTCTTCGATAAAAATACGATTAACTTGTTTTCCTTCAAGACCTGTTTGTTTCGTAATAAGAGTGTTACCCATCATAGAATGGGCAATTAAAGGTACTTTGTCTTTTTCTACTATGACTTGCACTCCTCCTTTATTATTAAAAGAATTTAAAAAATGTCCTGCTCCCCTACCTCCTGCATGTATTTGTGATTTTACAACCCAAGGAGGGCCTTGTAAATTTTCAAGATCATTCTCAATGTTGTCTAATTGACCAATATAAGCCCTTCCTTTTAATAAAGGGAGGTTAAATTGTTTTAAGAGTTCCTTTGCTTGGTACTCGTGAAGATTCATTTATATATTTATTTATCTATTTTTTTTATTAATTTGGAAGCTAAGTTAGTTAAATTTCTTACAGCTTTGACAGAATTATTAAATTGTTTTTTTTCTGTTGAATTAAGTTTGAGTTCAAGGATTTTCTCAACACCTTTATTGCCAATAACTACTGGAACACCTACATATAACCCTTTCACACCGTACTCACCATTTAGATGTGCTGCACAAGGTAAAATTCTTTTATTGTTTTTTAAATATGACTCGGCCATTGCTATAGCAGATGAGGCAGGAGCATAAAAAGCTGAAGCTGTTTTCATCAGTCTACCAATTTCTCCTCCTCCATTACGAGTTCTTTCAATAATTGCATCAATTTTTTTCTGAGTAGACCATCTTAATTTAATTAATTCTGGAACAGGAACGCCCGAAACAGTTGCATATCTTATAAGTGGAACCATCGTATCACCATGACCACCCATAACAAAAGCGCTCACGTCTTGAACTGAAACTTTAAATTCCTCTGCTAAAAAATATTTTAAACGAGCACTATCTAATACCCCAGCCATTCCAACACACATATTAGTTTTTAAACCTGCTGCTTTTTGCAAAACGCTTACCATTGCATCAAGAGGATTTGTGATACAAATAACAAAAGCTTTAGGACAATATTGCTTAATACCCCTACCTACTTGTTGAATGATAAATGAATTTTTTTCAACTAGATCATCTCGTGTCATTCCAGGACTACGTTGAAAGCCTGCTGTCACAATTACTACATCTGCATTTTTTATATCTTTATAATTTGTTGAACCTGTCATCTTAGAATGAAAAGACTCAATAGAAGAAGATTGCACTAAATCCAATGCCTTGCCTTGTGGCATACCTTCAGCAACATCAAATAATACAACGTCACCCAATCCTTTTAAACCAACTAAATGTGCAAGTGTTCCACCAATATTTCCAGCTCCAACTAAAGCAATTTTTTTTCTCATGCAGGTTCTATATAAGAATTATTTTTCTGTAACAATAGCCAACTTAATATCAGCAATTGCTTTTGCTGGATTTAGATCTTTTGGACATGATCGGGTACAATTCATAATAGAGTGACAACGGTATAGTTTTAATGAGTCATTAATTTCTTCTAAACGCTGTTTGCGCTTCCCATCCCTGCTATCATTAATCCACCTAGAAGCTTGCAATAAAACGGCTGGTCCTAAATATTTATCACTATTCCACCAATAACTAGGGCAGGATGTAGTGCAACAAAAACACAGGACACATTCCCATTTGCCATCTAATTTTGCTCTATCATCTGGGGATTGTTTTTGTTCTTCTGTAGAAACTTTTGCAGATTTTGATTCAGTTTTTTCATCTCTATCAATCCAAGGTTTAATGGATTCTAATTGTTTATAAGCTTCATTTAAATCTGGTACGAGATCTTTTACAACACGCATATGGGGTAAAGGATAAATTTTTATATCTTTTTTCACCTCACTCATTGGTTTAAGACAAGCTAAAGTGTTAATACCATCAATATTCATTGCGCAAGAACCACAAACACCTTCGCGACATGAACGTCTAAATGTCAAAGTTGTATCAACTTCATTTTTAATCTTCATTAAAGCATCAAGAACCATAGGACCGCATTTTTTTTGATCTATTTCGTATGTATCCAGTCGTGGATTTTCTGTTTTATCAGGATCCCAACGATAAATTTTTAATTTTTTCGGTTGTTCAGATTTTGAAGACGATGGGTGTTCTATGCCCTCCATTACTTTTGAATTTTGTGGTAAAGTAAATTTAACCATAACTTAATATACCCTCTTCTTTGGAGGAATAGACTGGACATGATTTGTTAAAGTATTCATATGCACAGGGCGATTGCCTAATTTTACCCCTCCTTCGTTATCTAACCAGGCTAAACTATGGACAAGCCAATTTGTATCATCTCTTTTTGTATAATCTTCTCTTGCATGTGCTCCTCTACTTTCTTTTCGATTCAAAGCGGAATGAAGAGTTACTTTGGATTGAGCCATGAGATTTTGTAACTCTAACGCTTCAGCTAAATCTGTATTAAAAATTAATGATTTATCTTTTACATTAATATTATCCATTGAATTTTCGACAACATTAAATTCTTCAATACCGCTTGAAATTAATTCATGTGTTCTAAAGACAGCACATTTTTTTTGCATTATATGCTGCATAGCAATTCGCACCTCACCAGTGGTTAAATCACCTTTATGGTGCCTAGTATTGTCGAAACGATCTAAAATCTTCTCAGCAACTTTTCCATTCACTTCTAAATTAGATGTACTAGGTTTTATTTTCTCTTTTGCTGTAATGCTAGCTGCTTTTCCAAAAACTAATAAATCAATTAAAGAGTTTGTGCCTAATCGATTAGCACCATGAACTGATACACAAGCTGCTTCTCCAATTGCCATTAAACCTTCACAAACATTATCAGGATTATCTGATGTTGGTCTCAATACTTCCGTTCTATAATTAGTTGGTATACCCCCCATATTATAATGAACCGTTGGTAACACAGGAATAGGTTCTTTCGATAGATCAACACCCGCAAAAATTTTTGCAGTCTCTGAAATACCAGGTAGTCTTTTAGATAGAGTATTAGAATCAATATGTTCTAAATGCAGAAGTACGTGATCAGCATTATTTCCACATCCACGATTTTCATTGATTTCCATAGTCATTGCACGACTTACAACATCACGAGAAGCTAGATCTTTTGCATTTGGTGCATAACGTTCCATAAAACGTTCCCCGTCACTATTCGTTAAATAACCTCCTTCACCTCTTGCACCCTCAGTAATTAAAACACCAGCATCGTAAACACCAGTTGGATGAAATTGAATAAATTCCATATCGGATAGAGGTAAATTTTGACGAAGTGCCATTGCACTTCCATCTCCTGTGCATATATGAGCGCTTGTTGAAGAAAGATATGCCCGTCCATACCCACCTGTCGCTAAAATAGTTTGATGAGCTAAAAATCTGTGAATTGTTCCGTCCTCCAAACACCAAGCCATTACTCCCTTACAATTTCCATCATCATCCATTAATAAATCTAAAACAAAATATTCAATAAAAAACTCAACTTTATTCTTTAAAGATTGCTGATAAAGAGTGTGAAGAAGGGCATGTCCAGTGCGATCAGCCGCTGCACAAGCTCTCATCGCTGGTGCACCCTCACCATTGTTTGTTAAATGTCCACCAAAAGGTCGTTGATAAATTTTACCATCTTCTGTTCGACTAAAAGGCATTCCATATTCTTCTAATTCAACAACTGCTTTAGGTGCATTAGAACAAAGATATTCAATGGCATCCTGGTCACCTAACCAATCGGACCCTTTCACAGTATCAAACATATGCCATCGCCAATTGTCTTCACCCATATTACCAAGAGCTGCACCTATGCCTCCTTGAGCTGCTACTGTGTGACTTCTGGTAGGAAACACTTTAGAAATACATGCTGTTCTTAATCCTGACTCTGCAACACCTAAAGTTGCTCGTAATCCTGATCCACCTGCCCCAATCACTAAAACATCATAATGATGGTTAATAATATTATATGCTTTACTCATAGTGTTAGACATAGCTTAATAATTGCTCCAATTGTTAAAAGTAAAGTAATTAAAGTAATAAAATTTAAGATTCCTTTAAAAAACTTTTGTAAATATATTAATGAAACATAATCTTGAATAATAGTTTCACAACCAAGTTTTGCATGGATAAGCATTAAGATCATCATCACAAGAAATAAAAAACTATTAAAATAAGATTGAAAAAATAATAGCATTTCTTTGTAATCTAAATATTGAAAAGAGATACATTGATAAATAAACCAAAAAGTGAGAGGTATTAAACAAAGTGCTGTAATTCTTTGTAAAATCCACTTAGATGTATAGCTATTATTCATATTAAATTATCCAAACATATAAAGTGGCAAGAATTGTTAATATAAGAACAATATATCCTGAAATATAGACTGTCTTAAGCCCCATCCCTACACTATATGTCCAAAACAGATATCGAATGCCATTAAATAAATGATAAAAAACACCCAATGTCCATAAAAATAAAATAAACTTAAATATTAAATTTGTAGCTATCGATTCAAAAATAAAAAAATAATTAGGTCCTAAAGCTAAAATAGATAACCATATTACTATCAAGACCGCGCCTATACTTAATCCAATTCCTGTGATTCTATGAAGTATAGAAAATACAGCAGTTAAAACTTTTTTATGAATAGTAAGGTGTGGGGATAAAGGTCTGTTATCAATCATTTAAAGATAAAAATAATAATAATTATAACTTTGTAAGTATATTTTTCTTGCAGAAATTCAAAAAAAAATCTTTTTTAATTAAAACAGTTCCATAATATACAATTGTGGAAAAACCTGTGGATAAATTTAGTTTTATTAGAAATTTATAAAGAAATGTGGATATTTATATTTAATAAATTCCCTTAATTGTTGAAATTATCAATATTTCACAGTAGTTTAGGTAAAGCCGGATATCAAACTCGTTTTCTTTGCTTCGGAGGAACGCCTGGAAATATTTTACATTCATTCCCGCCGGATGGTGTATTTGAGTTTTTATCTAACCTAGAGAAGTGTCTGCCAAGGTACCCAACTAGCGAAGATGGTTCCGGCTTTTTTTACTCACTTAAATGTTTCATATAAAAATTTTTCATTCTCAATCCATATTCATTTGGATATTTGAACATAGCATCAACATGATAGGCATCTTGTACTAACCAAAAATCTGCATTAATATTTTTAGTCTCTACATACTTTTTAATAAAATCAAAATGATGTGGCAAAACTCTTAAATCTTTATCTCCATGAGTAAAAAAATAGTTTTGATTTTTGGAAAGAGAAAAGGCTGGTGATAATTTTGTAGGGTCTATACCAGTTAAAATTTTTCCAGCAAAACTGACAGCTGGACCAAAATTATGTGGAATGTTATATTGACCAATCTCATCTTTTAAAATCATATTAAATTCTGCAATGGTACTATCAAGCCATATTGCTTGAATAGCAGGTTCTTTTTCTGCTGCAAAAATAACGGAAGTGCCTCCTAGAGAAATACCATGTAGGCCAATTTTATTTTTATTAAAACCAATTTTTCTTAAAAAATCAAATGCTCCGAGAACGTCTTGGTATTCACTTAATCCTAAATTTTCATATTTACTAACAGTTGTACTTTTTCCATAATTGCGCAAATCTATAGTTAAAGCATTAATTTCATTTTTAATTAATAAATTGGCAATTAAATTAGACTCAGGTTTACATTTCCCATTGGGAAATATTCCATGCACCACAATTACGATCGGTCGATTAGCAAAATAATTAAACAACCATCCACTAATTTTTATTTCATCATCACGTGATGGAAAATATACTTCTTGCCATTCATCTAAATAATATTCTGTAAAAAGAAAATTTTTTCGAAGTTCCCTTTTTGCTAAAATAGAATATTCATGATGATCAATAGATGTTGACCAAGTATTAGGAAGGGAGCCTTCATGTAGACCGCAAGTTGGATTAATACGTAAAATTGTATTTGCTAAATAAAATCCAATTCCATAATAAAAAGTAACTGAAAATATGACAAAAGTGACAAAAACATAAATAATTTTTTTTTTCATTGCTTATCAAATCTTATTATTGTCATCTCATATAGCCTACTAGCAGTTCGCTCAAACTCTTTTGCTAAATTTTTTATTTGACATAGTTGATTTATGGGGCTTTCAGCTAACAAAACAACAGAACATTGTTGATCATACAACATATCAATTAAACTTATAAATCTGCGGCACTGGTCAGATTCAGAACTAGTAAACTTAGGAACATCTGAAATAAATATTAAACTAAATGCGCTAGCTATATTATGATAATCTTCATGAGCCAAATTAACTGCACACAATTCCTTAAAAGTACAATTAGCTATATTAGATGTGCATTTGTTAAACCTAATATTTCGGCTTTTTGTTTTTATTTTTTTAACGTGAATTTGACTTTGATTTACAAAACGTTCAAATAATTTATTAAATTCAAAATATGTTTTTTCATTAATAGGTGTAAAATATGTCTTAGATTGATTAAGCATTAATCTACGATAATCTTGTATTTGCTCTAAGTGTATAACTTTATAATTTGCAATTATTAATTGAATAAAAGGCATAAAATCATCGCGCTGTAGTCCATCCTTATATAATTCAGTAGGATTAAAATTTGATGATATTAAAATAAAAATCTTAAATTTTTGAAATAAAGAAAAAATTTTTTTTATTAGCAATGCATCAACAATATTAAAAATATGCATTTCATCAATAAAAACAACACTACATTTTTTTGAAATATCTCTAATATAGTCTTTAAGTGCTATTTCTTTGTTATTGTGATTATTAATAAAAGCATGAAGATTAAGCATAAAATGATTAAAATGATATTGCTTTCCATCAACAATATTTTGAATAAATAGATTTAATATAAATGTTTTGCCAATACCAACTTTTCCATAAACATATACACCTTGATATTTTTTAAATTTAGAAAAAAAATTTATTTTTTTAGCTTCTTTCCAAGCCCTATTGACAGCTCTTAATAATTCTAATTGTTTTATATCATAAGTAATAAAATTATTTTCGGCAAAATTGGTATAGCTTTTTACTATTTTTTCATTCATCAGAGTTTCCTATAAAAGATGAAAGTTTTTCCAAAGTTGCTTTTTCTTCTTTTGAAATTTGTTTATTTTGTTCCTTTAATTTTAGTCTCTTATATTCAACTAAAAGAAAACTGATACTTTCATTTATTTTTTTATTCATTCTTTATTTAAATAAATAATTGCAAGCAAAGTAGATATACCTATTATAATGAAACTAATCATGCTTATTGTTAAAATTCCAAATCCAAAATCAATTATATAACCAAATATTAATGGCGATAGTGCGCTCCCAAAAACCATGCATGCATGAAGCAAAGCCTTTACTGTGCCTAAACTTTTAAGACCATATAATTCTGCCCACAAAGATCCTAAAAAAGGGACATTAATCCCCATAGCTAATCCTAAAAAAGAAAGATAAATAAAAAATGAAAAATAGTTACTAAAAATAACTAATGTAAGAATGCCTATAAAAAGTGGTAAGTGGGTCAGAAGTGTAATTTTTTTAGTATTATATTTATCAATAATTGGGCCTCCGAAAATAAGCCCTATTATTGAAAAAATTCCTAAAAAAATATATCCATTCGCTAACATTTCTAATGACCAACCCTTTTGATTAATAATAAAAACTTGATGAAACATCAGGCCGGTACTAATAAATGGTGCAGCGATAGATAGGGGCAAATATATATAAAATTTTTTATCAAAAAAAACCTCTCTTGTTTTCCACTTTTTATTAGATTCAATATCTTTTTTAGATTCTGAAAAATTTTGGTGTCGGGTATTTTGATTTTGTAACGCTAATAATAGTAAAGGTAATAAAAAAATTAATATACTCAAACTAGCCCCTAACCAAACATTTTTCCAGCCAATCATGTTAGTTAAATTAACTAAAATAATAGGAAGTAAAGTTACTCCTAGTTGACCTCCAAAAGTAGCTACAGAAATAGCTTTACCTCTATTGACACCAAAATATCGGGCCATCGTTGTTTCACCTGCATGAGACATGGCGCCCTGTCCAAAAAAGCGTAAACCAAAAATTATAAAAAATAAAAATATAACAGAGTCATAACTTATATACATTCCAAGACATGCAATAGCTAATCCAAGAGAAATAAGAAAAGAGTATATTCTTAAATCTATATTATCAATAAGCTTTGCAAAGCCAACTAATATTAAAGAGCTGGTTAAAGTACCTAAGGCATAGACTAATCCAAACTCTCCATTAGATAAATTGTAAAAATATCTAATTTCAGCATTAAAAAAAGAAATAAAAAAAGTTTGACCATAGCTTGCAAAAAAAATAATTGCGAAACCGTAAAAAAGTAATTTTGGATCAAATGAAAAAAAATTCCTCATTAATTATTAATAAAAATTACGGGAAGGGATAAAGATACCTTAATAACAAATTTTTTTAATTTAAATTTTTTACATAAATTACTAAAACGTTGTGCTTTTGGTAAATTAACAGTTTTAAAAGAAATATTATCATGCCCAAACATTAATTGTTGCCCTAATTTTTCATAAATTATTTTATCTAAAGATGATTGACGTCTAATTACCATTATTTGCTACTTACAATCTTTTTGACACGATTCAATAATGAAACCATTTTATTAACATCTATTCGACCTGTATTAACATTACGTGGACTAGGATGATAACTGCCTATTAAGACTTTTTTGTCTGGTAGTTTAAATTGACCCCCATGAGAAAAGATGTAGTCCTTATTTTTTATAGGATAATTTTCTTTATAAAAATTTAGGCATGCATCAAATGCAATTTTACCTAAAGCTAAAATAGTATTTACATTAGACAAATATTGATTTTCTTTTTCAAAATATGCAAAACATGATTTAAGTTCTTTGGGGGTAGGTTTATCTCCTGGAGGAACACATTTTAAAGCTGTTGTTAAGTATGTGTTATATAATAACAAACCATCAT
>Ga0315339_1000420_pt1 | contig 54693 bp, 45 predicted proteins | sample ASW17metaG_FD_204514 | JGI IMG/M metagenome (GOLD analysis project Ga0315339, IMG submission 204514) | Ammonia-oxidizing marine archaeal communities from Pacific Ocean, United States - ASW #17 | ecosystem: Environmental > Aquatic > Marine > Oceanic | place: USA: California | collected 2016-12-05 | reverse complement strand
AACGGGTGCCCTCAGGCTACGTTCCAGCCGTCCCACAAAAACTCAAAGCAAACCCTTGGATCCATCTCCAACTGGTCTAGTTTTACTCCGCCGAAGTGGTCTAATTTTGCTCCGCCCTTGACAGAGTTGCTCGTAGCTCGTCATCATCGAGATGGCTTTGAGGCCGTTGTCGTCGAGCAAGCGCCGATACTCGGCCGCCGTGCGATCGTACAATCCCGATACTTCCACTTCCTCGAATCCCATCTGTCGGATCAAGGCAAGGGTCGCCGGCAAGTCCTTGCGGGCTTCGTAGCGGAGACTGTAGGTCTGGAGACCGAAACGGGGCGCGGGTTCCTGCCCACTGACAGGCATCGCCGCACACATACCCGCCGTAGTTTTCAGGAAAGCTCGGCGGGTTCTCAGGTTAGTTCGATCGTTCGGGAGCACCGAAATCAGGCCAGCAGTTCCGGCACGACGCGGCCGTGTACGTCGGTGAGGCGCATGTCGCGGCCACCGTGGAAGTAGGTGAGCAGTTTGTGGTCGAGGCCCATCAGGTGCAGAATCGTCGCGTGCAGGTCGTGCACGTGGACCTTGTTCTCAACGGCTGTGTAGCCGAAATCGTCGGTCGCACCGACCACCTGGCCGCCTTTGACGCCACCGCCGGCGATCCACGTGGAAAAACCGCGTGGGCTGTGGTCGCGGCCGTTGGTGTTCTGGCTGGTGGGCGTGCGGCCGAACTCACCCGCCCAAACGACGAGTGTGTCTTCCAGTAGGCCGCGGCTCTTCAGGTCCGTCAACAAACCGGCGATCGGCCGATCGGTTTCGGCGCAGTGAAGTTCGTGGTTGCTGTTGACGTCGCCGTGCGCGTCCCAGGTGTCATCGCCGTGCCCGCCGCCAGAGTAGACCTGGACAAAGCGCACACCCCGCTCGATGAGCCGCCGTGCGATCAGGCAATTGCGGCCGAACTTATCCGTCACGTCCTGGTCGAGTCCGTAGAGCTTCTTCGTCGCCTCGGTTTCCTTGGAGAGGTCAACCGCCTCGGGCGCGGACTGCTGCATTCGGAACGCTAACTCGTAGCTGGCGATACGCGCTTTCAATTCGTCGCTTTCCGGACCGGCTCCACCGACCGGCAGATCGCCGAACTTTGACAGTAGATCGAGTTGTTGCCGCTGCTGTTCTCGCGACACGCCTTCGGGCGGCTCGAGATAGAGGATGGGATCACCCGTCGAGCGGAACTGCGTCCCCTGATACGTCGCGGGCATGAAACCCGAAGACCAATTCGGCGCACCTGAGATCGGTCCGCCGCGATGATCGAGTAGCACGACGTAGGCGGGCAGGTCCTGATTCTCGGAACCCAGCCCGTACGTGACCCACGAGCCGACGCTTGGGTGCCCCTGCCGCACAAAGCCGGTATTCATCTGGAGCAGGCCGGAACCATGCGCGAAGCTGTCGGCATAGGTGCCGCGGATCACCGCGATGTCATCGATCTTCCCAGCCACGTTTGGATAGAGATCCGAGACTTCGATCCCTGACTCGCCATGTTTCTTGAACGTCCGCGTCGAGCCAAGCAAACCGCCGAGACGGCTGCGGCGCATCGCCAGCAACGGATCGGCGTCGAAGTTCGGCATCGGCTGTCCGTTGCGCCGGTTGAGTTCCGGCTTGGGGTCGAAAGTATCCATCTGGCTGACCCCGCCGTACATGAAAAGGAAAATGCAGCGCTTCGCTTTCGCCGCGAAGTGGGGCGCTTTGGGCGCGAGCGGAGACGTGGTCTCGCCGGTGGTGGTAGCTGCGTGCGCCTGTCCGCCGAAAAACCCGTCCTGCGCCAGCAGGTAGGTGAGCGCCGTACCCGCGAAGCCGCCACCGGTCTGCCACAAAAACTGCCGGCGCGTCTCGCCGCACGCCAGTCGTTGGGGCTGTCCTGGTTTGCGTCTGAAGGGCATCGTATCCGCGTCCAGTTTAGCTCAGATAGAAAAACTCGTTCATGTTCAGCAACACCAAACAGAAGGCCTGGAGCGCATGAAGATTCGTATCCACATACACATTTGAATCGGCCGTTTCCGTCATCACCTGGGCAGCCTGCCTCTCGATAAAACGTAGGGCTTCGCTGAGCTGATCATCCGTGGGCTGACGATTCAAGGCCAACTGAAACGCCAGGCGGACCTGGGCGCGGCGGTCCTTACCAGCTTCCCGGCGCAACCGCTCGGCTAACCGTTTCGCCTGGGCGTGCGTGAAGTCACCATTCAGAAAGGTCAACGCCTGTGGACCCGTAATCGAAACGCGTCGGCTCTCGCAGCTCGACGTGTTGTCGGGCGCATCGAGCACTTCAAGCTCCGGCACAGCCACGCTGCGCTTGATGAAGATATAAACGCTGCGCCGGGCTGACTCTTCGGCATCCGACGTGTCCCACCCTAAGCCGGGCCGCGACTGTCCGTCGAGCACCGCCTGCGGCAACTCGGGAAAGATGCTCGGGCCACCCTGTTTGCGGTTCAAGCCACCGCTGACGGCCAGCATGGAATCGCGTACAGCTTCGGCTTCGAGCCGGCGCGGTTTCCAACGCCAGAGCAATCGGTTGTCGGGGTCCTTCGCCGCCGCGCTCTCGTTCCAATCCGCGGAAAGCCGGAACGTCGCGGATTTCGCAATCAGCCGGTGCAGGTGCTTCAAGCTCCAGCCTGACTGCACCAGTTCCGTCGCGAGGTAGTCGAGCAACTCGGGATGGCTGGGCCGCTCACCCGCAACGCCGAAGTCGTTTTCTGACGCGACCAGCCCTTCACCGAAATACCACTGCCAGACCCGGTTCACGATAACCCGCGCGACCAGCGGGTTCTCCGGGGACGTCATCCAGCGGGCTAGCGCCCGACGCCGACCGGTGGAATACAGCGGACGATCATCGGGATCAAGCGAAGCGCGCCCCAACACAGTGGGTGTCGACGGATAAACGACATCGGCGGGCTGCGTGGTATCTCCGCGCGCGAAGAGCTGCGTCACCGGCGGGATTGAAGTATCTTCGTACCAGATGTAGGCACGCGGCGGCTCTTCGGGACGCTGAGCTTCGATGGCCTCGACCTGTTGATTCCACTCGTCAAGCTGCCCCGCTTCCTCTTCCGAGGCTTCCCGAAGAATTACGGCCTCTAACAGCTGCTCGAACTTTTCGACAAGCTTCTTCTGTCGGTCGGAGCGCCGCTTTTTGTCCTTCTGAACCGCAAGTACGGTTTCGGCATGATTGAGGAAATTCAAGTCTTCGGGGCCGTCAGCCGCCTTCTCGAACAAACGGTCGAGCAACGCTTGCCTCGTCTTGCCGATGTCTCTCTTCAGTCGGTTAACGGCTTGGTCCGCTTTCTCCATCGCGGTACGGTAGGCCGCCAACTCCGCTTCCGTTCCGACGAGCCGATCGAATTCTTTGCGATCTTCTTGCGGACGCTTCAGTGACTCAAACACAGCCAGCAAGCGGTAGTAGTCCTTCTGTGAAAAGGGCTCAAACTTGTGGTCGTGACACCGTGCACAGCGAATGGTCAGACCGAGGAAGGTCGTGGATGCAACGCCCAAAACATCGTCCAGTTGATCGTATCGGTCGACTCGCGGATCAGCGGGCTCGTCATCCCATGTGCCGAGGCGCAGGAACGTCGTCGCGATTTGTGATTCCGCATCGGTGTCTTTGAGTTCATCACCGGCCAGTTGCTCGGTCATAAAACGGTCGAACGGCTTGTCCTTCTGAAATGCTTCGATCACGTAGTCCCGATAGCGCCAAGCGTGCGGCTTCGCACCGTCCCGTTCGTAGCCGTTCGACTCCGCGTAGCGAACGACGTCGAGCCAGTGACGTGCCCAGCGCTCTCCGTACGCGGGACGGTCGAGCAGATCGTCGATCAAGCGCTCGTAGGCATCCGATGATTCGTCAGCGAGAAATGCCTCCGTCTCGGCGGGCGTCGGTGGCAATCCGGTCAGCACCAGGGAGGCGCGGCGCAGCAATGTCCGGCGGTCCGCGGGAGCGACGGGCGAGATTCCCTTTTTCTCCAAGGTCGACTTGATGAAAGCGTCGACCGGAGTCCTCACCCACTCACTCCCAACAACCTCCGGGACAGAGGGCCGCTTCGGCGGAGCGAAGGCCCAATGAGAGACGCTGGATTGGGCCTGCTTTGGCTCGGCTGGCTGTGCCTCAGTCGCCTGAACCGAAGTGGGTCCGTTCGCGATCCACTGCTTGATGACCGCCGCCTCTTCGGGGGTGACCTTCTCGTCGCTAAGAGGCATCGATTGATCGACGATGCGCTGGAATAGCAGACTGGCCTTCGGCAAACCGGGGGTGATGGCCGGCCCTTGCGCACCACCCTTCGCGATCGATTCCGGCGTGCGGAGATCGAGCTTGCCCATCTGTATCTCGCCCGCATGGCACGCGAAACAGCGCTTGGCGAGGATCGGGCGGACTTCCTTAGCGAAGTCAGGAGCGGCACACAGAGGAACCAGGAACAGTGCCGATGCGAGGATTGCCGCGGTCAACAGGCGCATGCCGTATTGATTATGCAACAGCCGACCGTGAGACGAAAGGCCGCAGTGCATCGTCGGTCCTGTCTGCCGAGCGTTCACGACCGAAGCTAAAGCCGCCGCCACGCGCGGCCGATCGCCTCAGACGAGACTGCCTATGCGCGTAATCACTGTCCTCGGAGCCCTCGCCATCTCACTACTCGTTGTGGAGGGGCTACTGCGGCTGATGGGTATCAGCCATCCGGTCTTCGACCAGACCGACCCCGTACTCGGTAACTCGCTCATCCCCCACGCCGAAGGTTGGCAAACACGGGAGGGCCGCTCGTTCGTACGCATCAACGGCTTCGGCTTCCGGGACACGGAGCGGGAGCTGGTCAAGCGGCCTGGTACGCTGCGGATCGCGGTTCTCGGAGATTCGTTCACCGAAGCGCGCCAAGTGGCCCTCGAAGACACATTCCACGCTGTGCTCGAACGCGCGTTGAACGGGACCGCGCAACTCCCCGCCGATTCCGTCGAGGTACTGAACTTCGGCGTCTCGGGCTACGGAACCTCGCAGCAGCTGCTCACCCTGCGGTATCGCGTATGGGACTTCGACCCCGACATCGTGTTGCTAGCCTTCTACACGGGCAACGACGTCTCTGACAATTCACAGACGCTCAAAGGTTCTTCGACGATCCCCTACCATTACTACGAAGGTGAGGACCTCCTACCCGACCACCGGTTTGCCGATTCCGCTGCGTTTCAGTTTCAGTCGGGACATGTCATCGGCTTCGCCCGGCTTGCGCTCGGGCATTCCCGGCTATTGCAATTACTAAATCACGTCCGTCTGGTCCGGAAGGTCACCCAGCGGGGTGAAGACAAGAATCCATCAGCTTTCGCCGGTCCTTCCGAACCCGGGATGCGGCGGGAGGTTTACGTTCCCCCAGAAACGGAAGTGTGGAGAGACGTCTGGAAGGTAACCGAGGGGCTGCTAGCCGTGATACATGACGAGGCTTCGGAGCGCGGGCTGCCCTTCTTTGTGGTCACCCTTAGCAGCGGCATTCAAGTACACCCCGACCGCGACGTTCGATCGGAGTTCCTTCGCGACAATGCCATGGACGATCTCTTCTATCCCGACCGGCGTATCGAGTTGTTGGGCACTCGCGAGGGGTTCCCCGTACTGACGCTCGCGCCGGCCCTCCAAACGTTTGCGGAATCGAACGGCACATTCCTGCATGGTTTTGACCCGCACGTCGGCTTCGGCCACTGGAACGAATCCGGTCACCGGCTCGCCGGCGAGCACATCGCCCAATGGATCGCTCCGCAACTCACGGATTCGAAGCTTGTCACGACCCGGTAGGGTCTCAGCCTCGATTTCCGCTAGCCAAATTGATAGGCAGGAAGCGCTACGTTCCGTGGGTCGCGCGGCGGGCTCCTGTGGCCGTTCGGCGAGGCGTGTCGTCTCTATACTAGAAATAGTTCGGTGACCGGAAGCTGTGAAAAAATGCTGGGGTAGTCAGCTGCGCTTGTGGCAAGTCCTTGCGAATCAGTAAGTGCTCGATCGGCGCTTGTGACAGCTCCGATTTTTTCACGCCTTCCCGGCCCCGAGCCGGACCAACGCGGCTCCGCTGCATCGCGGCGAGCCGCGTACCAAGGAAGACGTTTCATGCCTCCCACTCACTACCCAAGACAATTCCCGCTCTTTGTGGTTCTGCTGCTCTTCTCCATCGCCGCGACCGCGCAGCCGCAAAGGCCCACCTACCCGGACACCCGCCGCGTCGATCACGTTGATGTCTATCACGGAACCGAGGTGCCTGACCCCTATCGCTGGCTCGAGCAGGATGTGAGGGAATCGGATGACGTCACCCAGTGGGTTGCCGCCGAGAACAGAGTGACGTTCGCGTACCTGGATGCGATCTCCGAGCGGGAGAGCATTCGACGGCGGCTCACCGAGCTTTGGAACTTCGAAAAGTATCAGCCACCCGCCATGGCCGGCGGACGGTATTTCTATCTTCAGAACAACGGCCTGCAGAATCAGTACATCCTTTATCGCCTGGACTCACTCGACGGCGAGCCGCAAGTCCTGCTCGATCCGAATACTTGGTCCCAGGACGGCACCGTCGCGCTGGCCGACTTCATTCCCAGCCCCAACGGCCGCTATGTCGCCTATGGCGTGGCGCAGTCAGGTTCGGACTGGCAGACCTGGCAGGTCATTGAAGTCGAAACCGGCCGTATTCTTGAGGACAAGATTGAGTGGGTCAAGTTCAGTGAAGCCAACTGGACCGGCGACGGCAAGGGGTTCTTCTACAGCCGTTTCAATGCTCCGCAAGAGGGCGCCGCTTACCAGAACCTCAACCTCAATCAGAAAATCTACTATCACCGCCTCGGAAGCCCACAGGCCGACGATACCCTGGTCTACGCGCGCAAGGACCACCACGATTGGATGCTCTTTGGTCAGGCAACCGAGGACGGGCGGTTTCTCGTTATCTCGATCCAAGTCGGAACCGACGAGCGGCATCGCATCGTCTATCGCGACCTCACCGAACCCTACGGCCTACCCACGGAGTTGATTGATAACTTTGACAACGAGTACACGTTTGTTGGCAGCGACGGACCGGTCATCTTCTTTCAGACTAACCTGAACGCACCCCGCCGCCGTGTGATCGCGATCGACACGCGTCATCCCGAACAGAAGCACTGGAAAGAAGTCATCCCGCAGGCCACCGACACCCTTCAAGACGTGACCTTGGTCGGAAACTTTTTCATTACGACGTATCTCGAAGACGCCCGGACCGCCGTGAAGGTCTACAAGATGGACGGCGAGTTTGTCCGCGATGTCGCGTTATCAACCATTGCCACGGCGTACGGCTTCGAGGGTAGCCGGACCGACACCGAGACGTTTTACCTCATGATGAGCTACACGCTGCCCCCGACCATCTACCGCTACGATCTCATCACGGGGAAGAGCACGGTCTTTCGTCAACCCGAAGTCACGTTCAATCCTGCCGATTTCGAGGTCAAGCAGGTCTTCTACCGCAGCAAGGATGGTACGCGCATCCCGATGTTTCTCTCACACAAAAAGGGAGTCAAGCTCGATGGCAGCAACCCGACGCTACTCTACGGATATGGCGGTTTCGATATTTCGCTGACGCCCCGCTTCCTCACGGCACGCCTTTGGTGGCTGGAACAGGGCGGCATTCTCGCGGTGGCGAATCTGCGCGGCGGGGGCGAGTACGGCGAAGCGTGGCACAAGGCGGGCACGAAGACCTATAAGCAAAATGTCTTCGACGACTTTATCGCCGCCGCCGAATGGCTGATCGACAACAAGTACACACGCAAGCAAAAGCTCGCAATCCAAGGCCGCAGCAACGGGGGACTGCTCGTCGGCGCCGCCTTGACGCAGCGCCCGGACTTGTTTGGCGCGACACTCCCCGCCGTCGGGGTGATGGACATGTTGCGCTTTCACAAGTTCACGGCGGGCCGCTATTGGACCGACGACTACGGCTCCGCCGACAACCCGGAAGAGTTCAAAGCCCTGCACGCCTATTCGCCGTACCACAACATCAAGAGCGACACGTGCTATCCGCCGACCCTCGTGACCACCGCCGACACCGATGACCGCGTCGTGCCGGGACACAGCTTCAAATTCATCGCACGGTTGCAAGCGGCGCAGGATTGCGCCAATGCCACGCTGGCGCGCATCGAGACACGCGCCGGCCACGGGAGCGGTAAACCGACTTCAAAGCGAATCGAAGAAGCCGCGGACGAATGGGCGTTCCTGGTGCGGAACCTGAAGATGAACGTGCAAGGCACCGAATGATATCGGCGTCATGCGTCTAGGAGAGCCCGCTCTCTAGATCACCAGCGTTCACGGGTTTTGTCGCGCTTGTTGCGACGGCTGCCGCCTTTGCCGCCTTTGCCGCGCCCCGGACGATCACCGCCGCCCCCGGGCCCACGATCGAAACCTTCCCCACCACCGGGCCCTCCTAAACTCGGCGTCCTGGGACGAGCTTCATTGATGACCAGTGGTCGGCCATGGCAGTCCTTGCCATTGCAAGTTTCGATCGCTTGCAGGGCGGCCTCATCGTCGTAGATCTCGACAAAGGCGAATCCACGTGAGTTACCCGTGAAGCGGTCGCGCATGAGAGACAGGGAGTCCAACGCCACACCCTGCTCCTTGAAAAAAGATTCAAGATCGGTTTCCGCCGCGGTATACGGTATGTTGCCTACGTAAAGCTTCATCGGAACTGTCGGTAACTCCTCTTTGTTTGATGGACCAATGTCCGCTCCCTTCCGGGAACTGCGTTGAAGAGACAGGGGAGCTGCGTCGCTAACGGCGCTTCGGGGTTGACCGAAAGACCAGCCTGACACTTCAAGACGTCTCTATGGTCCCAAACTCACAGTTGGAAGTCAAAAAACTTCAAAAAATGAATCGGGGCCTTCTGACAAAGAAGCGCAGTAATTTCGAGACCTTGAGGAAACACTATACTGTCCTCAACTTTCCTGATTGCGAAGTCGGAGGATCACCATGAACCGGCGTCACCTACTACAAACCGGGGCGGCCGCACTGGCTTTTCCGTTTGCGGCACCAGCCGCTGCCGCAAGCGGCCCCACCGGCGTCAGCAACCGCACAGCGATACAGAGGGTGTGTGCTTGGCCGAATTTACAGTTGTTGCCTGACGGCACGTTGCTCGCGTTCATCTTTAACCAGCCCTGCCACGGGCTTTGGGAAGGGGACCTTGATTGCTGGGCCAGCGAGGATGACGGCAAGACGTGGCGTTTTCGCGGTCGACCGGCGGAGCATAAACCGACGACAAACCGTATGAACTGCGCCGCCGGCTTCGCGAAGAACGGCGACGCGGTCGTTCTATGCAGCGGCTGGGCGGATCGGGCGCCGACCGGCACGCTCAGCGGGCCGCATCGCCGTGTGTTGCGGGCTTGGGTCTGCCGGTCATCCGACGGTGGCCGGACTTGGTCCGTCGGTACCGAGTTCCCCACGGCGCCCGATACCGCAGCCGGCCGGAACAACGAGTTAATCCCGTTCGGAAACATTCAGATCGCGACGGACGGCTCGTTGTGCTCGGCGGCGTATCTGCGCAAAGACGACATGCGCGAGTGCTACTTAGTCCGCAGTCGCGACGATGGCCGCACCTGGGCCGAAGTAAGTCCGTTGAACCCGGGCGGCAACGAAACCGACGTTCGTCACTTGGGCGGAGGGCGCTGGCTCGCGGCTTCTCGTGAGTTTCGCGAGAAGCGAGATGTGCACATCGAACTCTTCGCCTCCACTGACGACGCGCGCACCTGGCAGCGCAGAATGCCTCTGAGCTTGCCGATGCAGGTTACCGGAAACCTGACGACTCTCGCCGACGGCCGCATCCTGGCAAGCTACGGCAACCGCTGCTGGAACAACTTTGGCGTGGATGTTCGGTTGAGCGATGACAAAGGCGAGACCTGGAGCCCGCCAATTCGCATCGCGGATTGCCCGCGATCCGATTGCGGTTACCCGAGCAGTGTACAGCTCAAAGACGGCCGTGTCGTGACGGCGTACTACACACAGGTGTCCGAGGACTTTCACTACGAGATGCGAGTGGCGACGTGGGACCCGAATCGGTATTCGGTGGATGGCCGTCCGGTTGGATAGTCCCGGCGGCCGGTTCGGCGCTGGCCGGCGTGTTCTGCGCTCCCACGCGCAGTGTACGATCGTGTGCGGGGACTGGGGACTTTCCACCAAATGATCCAATTAGCGGCTTTGGACTGGCTGATTGTCGGCGCGTATCTAGCATCGATGACCGCATTAGGCATCTGGCTTTCCAGGCGGGGTGGATCGTTCACGGATTTCTTCCTGGCCGGCCGCTCGCTCACCACCCCGATGCTGATCGCAACGTTGGTGTCGAGCTACTACGGGATCGACGTCCTGACAGCAACTCCACAGCTCGCTTATACCTACGTGGTCGTCACGTGGGTCGGGCTCGGGCGACCAGCATACCTATTCCTGCTGATCGCGGCATTGCTCGTGGCTAGTCGATTGCGGACAGAACCGTTCGTCAGCCTACCCGATGTCATGGTTCGCTATTACGATCAGAACGTAGGGTATACCGGTACGGTCGCGTCATTCCTATATTCCGTCCCTGCTCTTCAGCTTTATGGATTCGGGCTCATCGGGGAACTGCTGTTCGAATGGCCGCCATACCTCAGCATTTTGCTATTCGGCAGTGTCGCGCTCGTCTACACGCTCGGTGGCAGTTTTCTTGGTGTGGTGGTGACCGATGCAGTGCAGTTCGTCATTATGTGCGTGACGCTGGCGGTTGCCGTGCCGTTCAGTCTGTCCATGATCGGCGGCTTCGACAGCATGATCGGTACGCTCGGCACGGAATACTTCGAGCCGATGGGCAACCTGTCGCCCTGGCTCTTTCTGGTCTACGCGATGACTTACCTAGTGGTATTTGTGGAGCCGGGCTTCTACCAGCGCATTTTCGCGGCGCGGTCGTCCAAGGTGATACGCAATGCATTCCTGCTGGGCATTGTTCTCTGGGGTGCGTTCGACTGGATTTGCACGATTCTCGGCATGGTCGCGAAGACAGCGGTGTTGCAGGGCGCGATGGACGCAGGTCTTCCCGCCGATCAGTCGCTGCTGGCGGTTGTGTTCGCCGTGTTGCCGACCGGGCTACTTGGGCTCTTTCTCGCCGGCGTCCTGGCCACCCAGATGTCAACGCTGGATTCTTGCTGCCTCGTCGCGGGCGGCAACATCTCCTACGATGTTTACCGTCCGCTCGTGAATCCGCGGCCTCGGACCGAGAGCTCGTGCGTATGACCCGTATCGGCATCCTGATCGCATGGGTCGGAGGCGTGGCCATGGCGCTGTCCTTCGGCCAGATGCTCGGTCTTTGGGTCTTCATGGCCACGATCCTGGTCTCGACCGTGCTCGTACCGATCATGATCGGGCTGTATGTGCCGGGGTGGCGGGTGCCGCTGGCCGGGATGCTCAGCAGTGCCACAGGACTTGCGTCGGTCGTTGTCTTGAATAGCGCGATCGTCTTCGGCGGCGAATATGTTGATGCCCTGGAAACCTACGTCCTCGTCGTGGATGTCGCCGGCATGCAATGGACTGTTCTTCAGGAGTACGTCATGCTGTTCAGTGTGCCGGCATCGCTGATCGCGTTATTAGCCGGCCTCATCATCCACAAGGTCAAGCAACCATGAGCGGCTGGGAATTCTTCACCTGGATCAACGTCTGAATCCTGGGTTTGGCTCCGATACTGGTATTCGTGCTAGTCATGCGCGAGCTGCCGGCCCTGCTGAAGCGGGCCTCACCGCCCGAGGAAGACAAGCCGGCGGAATAGCCTGGGCACCTTGAACCGACGGCCGGTTGAGTTCGCAACCGACTGCCGGAAACTACGTTTTGATCGCTGTGAGACAGCGGGCAGACCAATCCTTCAGTACTTCCTGCTAAGGCAGGACCGTCAAACGCACTGCCGACGGGGCCTGCTTTGATCGATACACCCGCTGGGTCGCCTTCTGAAAATCATCCTGTTTAGCGTTATAGATATCGACGAACTTCTGCGGATTCCGGTCGACCAGCGGAAACCAAGAACTCTGTACGTGCACCATGATGCGGTGTCCGCGGCGGAAGGTGTGATAAGCGTCGGGCATCACGTACTCCACCTTTGTCACCTTGCCGGGTTCAAAAGGCTCCGGCTTTTCGAAGCTGTTGCGGAAACGTCCGCGCATGACCTCTCCGCGGACAAGCTGCTGATAGCCGCCCATTTGCACGCCCGCCGGGTTCGGCTTCGGATTCGGGAAATCACCCGAGTAGACATCGATCAGCTTCACGACCCAATCGGAAGCCGTACCGGTCGTCGAAACATGCAGGCTCGGCGTGATCGGTCCGGCGATCGTGATGTCTTCTTTCAGCACGTCCGTCATGTAGACCAACACGTCGGTTCGCGTGCTCGCGAAGCGTTGGTCGTCAAGCATGTGCTCGCGGGTCATGCCGATTGAAATGTTCGGGATGAACGGGACGGGTTTCGCCGGATCGCTAATGTACTCGTCATGCGCCCCAGAGCCCGTAGAACCGCTCTCGGCGGGAGGCTCGAAACCTAACTTGCCGCCGGGTTGGAAGTAGAGCGTCTTCTCGGCCACATCCTTCGGGGGCCACTGATCGTAGCGCCGCCACTGGTTCGTCCCCATCTCAAATACGTAGGCTTCCGGCAGGTCGAGCTCTTGTTCGTCCTTGAGGAAGTGCTTGAAGAACGGCAACTCGATTTTCTCGCGGTAGAAAATCGAGGTCTTTGCGTTGAACGGTACGTGCCCCATCTTGTCGCCGTCATTACCGGCCCATTGCCCGTGATACCACGGGCCCATGACAAGGACGTTGTACGCACCGGGACTATTTTTCTCGATCGTTTCGTAGACCTTGAGCGGGCCGAACAAATCTTCGGCATCGAACCACCCTCCAACGGTCATTACAGCGGGTTTGATGTTCTTCAGCCCCACTCGCAGGTCGCGTTCCTTCCAGTAGTCGTCGTAGTCGGGATGCTTCGACATCTCGTCCCAGAACGGCACTCGGTTCTTGAAGTACTTCTCATTGAGATTCGTCAGCGGGCCGAGGTTGAGATAGAACTCGTAGCCGTCGGGCGTCTTGAAATCGAAGCCCTTCGGCGTCTCCCGCGTCGGCTCGTCGACCGGCATCCCGAACCGCCAGAAGAACCGGAAGGCATGCGCTAGGTAGAACGCGCCGTTGTGGTGGAAGTCATCGCCAATAAACCAGTCTGTGACCGGCGCCTGCGGGGACGCGGCCTTGAGTGCCGGGTGAGCATCGATCGCCCCCATCGCCGTGTAGAAACCCGGATACGAGATACCCCACTGGCCCGCCTTGCCGTTGTTGTTGGGGACATTCTTCACCAGCCAGTCGATCGTGTCGTAGGTGTCAGAGGTTTCGTCGATATCCTGGGGCCCGTTCTTCACCGGCTTATAGGGCCGCACGTTCACGAACTCGCCTTCCGAGCCCATCCGTCCGCGCACGTCTTGATAAGCAAAGATGAACAGGTCTTTCGCGAACTGCCGCGACGGCCCGATGCGTGTTTTGTAGTCGTTGATGTCGTAGGGCTTCACGCTGTACGGCGTGCGGCTCAGCATGATCGGATAGGGCTTCGAATCATCTTTCGGTGCGTACACTGACGTGAATAGTTTTACGCCGTCGCGCATCGGGATTATGTATTCAAACTTCGTGTAGTTGGCCTTGATCCACTTAGCGTGCTCTTCAGGCGTCTCCTCTTCTAGCGCGGACAGCGGCAGGGCGGTCAGAAGCAGGGCAGCAGTCAACGAAACGACGGTACGTTTGCTCATGAACGAAGAGCATACAGCAAAACCACGCAAACTCCCAACGAGCGAGAGTTCACCCGAAACCACGGTGGGCAGTTTACCGATCCTTGGCCTGAGCCACTCACAGGCCAACAGGATTCCTGACGCTGCCTACCTAGCAGCCCCCCGCAATCGCGGCTACGAAGTGAACCTCGCTGTTCCCTTCGACGTCCTGCAGCAGCCCCAGCGGGCTGACGACGCCATCTACAGCCACGGACAAGCTCGGTTTCAAGCGGTTGCCATCGACGAGCCAATCCTTGACACCCGGGTGAGCTACGTCAAGTTCATCAACGATGTCGCGAACAGTGGAGCCGTGGACTTCGATCTCGGCTTGCCCCCCTGTCAGGTCCCGCATGGAACCCGGGATAAAGACGGTGGCCATTGAGCCTTAGTCAGTGACGCCGTTCTTCTGCCAGATCGCTTCCATGACCGCGACCGGGTTCATCGGCAGGCGGCGCATGTCGATGTCGACAGCGTTGTGGATCGCATGTGCAAGCGCCGCGGGCGGCGGGATGATGTTTGCTTCGCCCACGCCGCGCGCACCAAACGGATGCCCGGGGTTCGCGACTTCGATGATGCACGTGTCAATCATCGGCAGGTCGAGGCTGGTCGGCATGCGATAGTCGAGCAGGCTGGAGTTCATCATCTTGCCGTCGGGGTTCATGAAATACTCTTCGTTGAGCGCCCAACCGATGCCCTGCGCGCTGCCACCCTGCATCTGTCCTTCAACGTAGCTCGGATGGATCGCCTTGCCGGCGTCCTGAAAGGCTGTGAAACGCAGGATCGTCACTTTGCCGGTTTCGGGGTCAATCTCTACGTCAACGATGTTACCCGCGAATGAGCCGCCGACACCTGGCGGGTTCACCCCTGCCCGCCCGACGATAGGTCCACCCGTAGCCGCAAGCTGAGGGGCGAGTTCGGCGAACGTCATACGGTTCTCCGTACCGTTTCTAGAAATGAAAACGCCTTTCTCGAACTCCACAGTATCCGCGTCAACGCCCCAGATTCTCGCGGCACGCTTGATCATCTGATCACGCACATCGCGAGCCGCTCTGATGGCCGCGAGCCCCGTGGCGAAGGTAACACGGCTGCCGCCTGTGACGGCCGTGTAGCCGACCGAGTCCGTATCGACGACACTAGGACTCACGTTCTCAATCGGCAATCCGAGGACTTCCGCGGCCTGCATCGCGATCGAGGTCCGCGTGCCGCCGATATCAGGCGACCCCTCGACCAGCGTGATCGACCCGTCAGCATTCACGGCGATGTTGCAAGCCGACGGAAGGCCGGCATTGAACCAGAACCCGATGGCGACACCCCGGCCGCGGTTCGGCCCCTCGAGCGGCGCTGAGTAGTGCGGATGGCTCTTCATTGCCTCCAGTACTTCGACACAGCCAATCCTCGGAAACTTAGGGCCGTCGGCGCGGCGAGTGCCCTTCTTTGAGGCGTTGTTGAGCCGCAGATCAAGCGGATCGACGCCCAGTTTCTCCGCCATCGCACTGACAATGTTCTCCGTCGCGAACGCGGCGTTCGTTGCCCCGGGGGCGCGGTACGCCGCCGTACTGGGCTTGTTGACGACAACGTCGTAGCCGTCGATCGTCACATTCGGAATATCGTACGCCGCAAAAACACACATGCTCGCGGGAATCACCATCGCACCGGGAAAAGCGCCCGCCTCGTAGGCCAACGACGCCTGGGCGGCCACCATCGTGCCGTCGTTCTTGACGCCCATCTTGACTTTGATGTGCGATCCCGGCGTGGGCCCGGTTCCTTCGAGCACGTCCGCGCGGCTCATTACGATCTTCACCGGATGTCCGCTCTTCTTCGACAGAAGCGCCGCGACCGGATCGATGTAGACCGGGATCTTGCCACCGAACCCGCCGCCGATCTCCGTCGGTGTCACGCGCACCTGCGAGACCGGCTTTTCGAGAATCGCCGCCGTCGTGTCACGAATCGTGAACGGCCCCTGCGTGCTGGTCCAAATCTGAATACGGCCGTCGTTGTTCCAAAGCGCCGTCGTGTTGTGGGGCTCGATGTATCCCTGGTGAACGGTCGAGGTATCGAACTCTTTCTCAAGAATCAAGTCCGCGTCGGCGAAACCCTTTTCGATGTCACCCTTTTCGTGGCGAAAGTGACTTGCCACGTTGCTCAATTTGTCCGTCGGCTTGCCCAACTCCGTCGTGGTTAGGTCGTCGTGCAGGAGCGAGGCGCCTTCTTTCATCGCCTCGGGCGCCGTGAGAACCGGCGGCAGTGGCTCGTATTCCACCTCGATCAAGTTCAGCGCTTCAAGCGCGTCATGCACACTCGCCGCCGCCACGGCTGCTACGGCGTGTCCGCGGTAGAGGACCTTGGCGCGTGCCAACACGTTATTGCGAATGAAGGCGAGCCTCGTCAGCCCCTCGCCGAGATCGACTGTCTTGTCGCCGGCATCAGCAATGTCCGCCGACGTCACAACCGCCCGCACCTGAGGATGCGCTTCGGCTTTGCTGGTGTCAATCGATTTGATACGCGCGTGGGCATGCGGACTGCGTAGAACGGCCCCATGAATCAGCCCGGGCAAAGTCACGTCAGCCCCGTAGATTGCGCGTCCGGTTACTTTGTCCGCGCCATCATGCCGCACCGGCCGTGTGCCGACAACATCGAATGTTTTGGTCGCGAGGACCATACTGGGCTCATAGCTTTGGTCGCTCATCTTGCCTCCTGCATCTTCTCGGCGGCGGCCTGTACGGACCGCACAATTTTGTCGTACCCCGTGCAACGGCACAGATTATTCGCCAACCAGAACCGAATCTTCTCTTCCGACGGGTTGCTGTCCTGATCGAGCAAAGCCTTCGCCGCAACGAGAATGCCCGGCGTACAAACGCCGCACTGCAAGGCCGCGCCTTCCAGGAAGCACTGCTGAATCGGGTGCAGTTCGTTACCCGCGGCGATACCTTCGACCGTCGTGATTTCCTTGCCTTCGGCCTCGACGGCCAACACCAGGCACGACGTCACGATCCGTCCGTCGAACATCACCGTGCAAGCGCCGCAGTTGCCGTCATTGCAGCCCTCTTTGGTGCCGGTCAAGCCGAGCTCGTCGCGCAGCACCTCGAGCAGACTCTGGCGGGGCTCGCAGAGGAACTCCACCTGTTCACCGTTGAGTTTCGTTTGAACTTGAACTTTTCGCGGCATTAGTTGTTCCCCTTGGCCCGCTCAACCGCGATGTGCAACGCGCGCCGTGTCAGCACTTCGCACAAGTGCTTGCGGTATCGCTTCGTACCTCTCATGTCATCGATCGGTTTGGCCGCTTGCTCGGCGATCTCGGCGGCACGTTGGATGCTCTCGTCGTTCACCGGCTGTCCGGCCAATGCCTCGCCGGCCTCTTTGACAAACAGCGGCGTGGGCGCGACCGAGGCCAGCGCCACCCTCGCCGAGGCAAAGTTGCCGTTGTCAAGTACCACCGAAACGCCGGCGCCCGCGACAGCAATATCCATCTCGTTGCGTGGAATGAACCGAATGTAGTGCGCGCCCGAATGTGGCTTCGGAGCCGGGAAATGCAGTGAAGCCAACAGTTCACCTGGCTTCAGGACATTCTTTCCGGGTGCCGTACAGAAATCCTCGACCGCAATCGTTCGCGCACCGTCAGGACCCACAACACGGCCGCTTGCTTCGAGCGCAATCATGGCCGGAACAGCGTCGGCGCTCGGTGCAGCATTGCAGAGATTCCCGCCCAGTGAGGCCCGGCCCTGGATCTGTGTGCCACCGATCAACGACGCGACATCGACCAGTCCCGGGTAGTGTTTCTTAACGTCCTCGTTCTCGTAGACGCGGTAGCACGGCACGGCCGCGCCGATCGTCAACCCCGACGAATCATCCCAGGCAATTCCGTTCAGCTCGGGGATCTCTTTGATATCGACGACCCAGTCGGCGGATCGAAAACCGCCACGAAGCTGCACCAAAACATCGGTTCCGCCGGCGAGAACGCGCGCTTTCTCACCGTGTTCGGAGAGCAATCGCACCGCCTCGTCGACGGACTCCGGTCGAGCATACTCAAACCACTGCACGGCTCCTCCATCGCGACGCCCGCCAAGTTGGACACAGGCGTCAAAGTAGGATTATACGCGCCGTGGCCTTCGTCCGTCTGCTACAAGCCTCTGTCGACAATCAGGTCGCGGTGGGATCTCATGCGCCCGAGAGGCGAGCCGTCAGTAGCCACACAAGCGACCCCCGCGGGCGTGGCGATGTCGCCGGTACATCGACCATGGCGATCGCCCCCTTCTTGAGTGCAATCCCGTAGGACAGTGTACCCGTCAGGAAGCAAACAAAATCACTCAGCAGCGGATTGTGCCCGACAACCATCAGTTCGTCGCCTGTGTGGTGAACCAGAACCTCTTGCCACAAATCGACCGAGTTTTGGTACGGAACCAGAGCCTCGGTCTTGACGATCTCGCCGGTGAAATCGAGAACTTCCTTCGCGACGTCCGCCGTTTGTACGGCGCGCACGTAGGGGCTCGTCAAGATGATGTCCGGCCGAACGCCGGCCTCGCGAGCCGTCCGCAGAATATTTTGCAGCTTCTCGACGCCATTCGGCGTTAGCTCACGCGTCGAGTCGTCCTGCCCCGGGGCGGCGTCTTCGGCAATCCCGTGCCGGAAAACGTAGATTCGCATACCGCCCCAGGTTACCAGGACTTTCCCGTGCTAACGACTGGCGGCTTTGCTTCGTTCCTCCTCGCGAACCAGCTTCTTCGCCGTCTTGACGAGAAACAGGAACTCGGCCCTCCGTCCGTAGTCGTCTGAGCCCAGCGCTGAGTTCGCATGCTTGAACGCGCGGTCGAAGTCTGCGTCGCCCTTGTATTCCGAGTCCCGCAGCAGCAATCCATATTCCGCCACCGCGGAAGCAAACACCATCTGCCGTGACGGCTCCTCATCAGGCCCGGCCTCTTTCAGCGTTCGAACCAGCAGTCGGCTCTTCTTCGCATCGGGCTGCTTGTAACGCAGCTTCACTGTCAGCACTTCGTGACTCGTGTCCGTGCCGCCCTGTGCAACCATCTACTGATACTTCAACGGATCGACCCCCGGAACGGGTTCGTCCGAGTCGGCCGGGATGATCTCGTAGAGCGCCGTCACGGAATGTCCCGCGCCCAGGTCGCTGGCATCCTTCTTGTCATCGTTGAACTCCTCATCGCGGAGCCGTCGGTTCTCGTAGCCGATGAGCCGGTAAGCCTTCACTTTCGTCGGATTGAACTCAACCTGGAGCTTTACATCTTTCGCGACGGTCAATAGCGTCCCGCCCATCTGTTCGACGAGCACCTTGCGACCTTCAAGCAGGCTGTCGATGTAGGCGTAGTTGCCATTGCCGTGATCGGCGAGCTTCTCCATCTTCGAATCCTTGAGATTGCCGGTGCCGAAACCGAGCACCGTCAGGAAGACACCGTGTTCGCGCTCACGCTCGATGATCTTGACCAGTTCGCCATCGCTCGACACGCCCACGTTGAAATCACCGTCCGTCGCCAAGGTAACGCGGTTGTTGCCACCCTCCATGAAGCTTTCCCGAGCGAGTTTGTAGGCGAGTTGGATCCCCGCACCGCCCGCAGTGGAACCGCCCGCTTGCAGGGCATCGATTGCCCGCAGCATCTTCTCCTTCTCGGACCCATGTGTGGGATCAAGAACCAAGCCCGCCGCCCCCGCATAGACAACGATCGCCACACGGTCCTGCGGACGAAGTTGGTCGATCAGCAAGGCGAGCGCTTTCTTCAGCAGCGGCAGCTTGTCGTGCGACGACATCGAGCCCGAAACGTCCAGTAAGAACACCAAGCTGTTCGGCGGCAGGTTCTCGGTGGCAATCGGTTTCGACCGCAGTGCGATATGAGCCAGCCGATGCCCCTGCTTCCACGGACAGTCGCTCATCTCAGTCGTGATGCTGAACGGTTGATCCGCGGGCGGATCTCCGTATTCGTAATCGAAGTAGTTGATCAGTTCCTCGATCCGGACGGCATCCGCCGGCGGCAGCCTTCCCTCGCGCAGGAAACGGCGGACATTGGCGTAGGAAGCGGTGTCGACATCGATGGAGAAGGTCGAAAGCGGTTTGCGACGCGCCCGAACGAACCCTTTCTTCTTGATGTGGTCGTACTGCTCCGTGTTGAACTCACCTGCCAAGCCGGAGTAACTCTGCAACCGCGCCTGCTTCGACAGCCTACGCCGGGAGCGGCCTCGACCGAGGTAGATGCAGACTGTGTGGTGAGTACCGCAGCGGATGCCTCGACCATAACCGTCTCGGCTACATTGCAGACCTCCAGCACGAAGTCCTGACGCAGCTTTCCACTCGGCCGAACCTCAAGCGCAAGCTCCCGATTCTTAAACCCCTCCAGCGCGACCGTAAACTTGTAGATCCTCAGTACAAGCGTCTGGAACCGGTATCGCCCCTTTTCGTTCGTTGTAAGTTGAACAATCTTTCCGGTCTCGATATGCTCCACCGTGACCGAAGCACCGGGAATCACCGCTCCCGTTTGGTCCGTAACGACCCCATAGACGACGCCGACACTGTCCTGCGCCGACAACGCAAATGCAAATAACATTCCCAGGAAGGCAAAACGCACAATCGCTTTCATCGTGATCTCCTGTCTCGGGAACGCCCCCGTTAGAGTTACGTCTCGTTGAGACCACAGAGGTCCACAAAAGCGACCATCGAAGCCGGCTGCCGTCGCCGAAATGTGACGAAGATTACAAACTCCCCCGGATCGCTTGCGACCGAGCGACCTCGGTTCGGCACGATTGCCGAACTTACCGAAGCATTGTCAAGTATTTGGAAAGCAACGCCGTGAGCGGCGCAAATTTACTCAGAAAGAGGCGTTTGCTGCTCGATCTCGTGCCAAGCACTGATCTTTAGCCGCCGGCAGACCCAGCACAAACAATCCGACTGCTCTGTCGCCCCCGCCTCGCCACAAACCTTGCAGGAGAACGTCTTCGGCGGAGTCGGACGGAAGATCTCTTCGCGAGCCGACTTCAGTACCGCAGGGTCGATCACGGTGTCTGTCTTTAAGTCCTTGGGACCGACTTTGTGGCGCATGGTTACCTCTGCCTCATCGACGTGGCTTTAGCTAAACCCGCCGCGTTCGATATGCGAACAGAACACATACTATAGACCGGGAGCCGTGGTAAGTCCATACCACCTTTTTGCTCCCCTTCTCAGTACTTTGACGCGTCCTCCCGGCAAGTGGTTGCCTGACCCTCGGAAGGCCGTATCCAACTGTCTTTTATCGTCGCACACCCTGCAAGTTTCACTACCTTTGATGGAGTGGGCGGAGCTCGGAGCCTGTGATAACATAAGGCCTCTCGTGGAACGCAAATCAGACACCCGCGCGGCGGCAGCGGTGCGGTCGCCTCTCCGCAAACGAGGCATCCGACTGACGCGTCAGCGTGAGTTGCTCTTCGAGATCATCAACAACGCCCACGACCATCTCGACGCCGACCAGCTCTACGAGTTGGCGAAGAAAAGGGACCCTAAGATCAACCGGGTCACCGTCTATCGCACGCTGAAGTTACTCAAGAACGAGGGCTTAATCGACGAGCTCGACCTGATGCACTTCGATGGCGAGCAGCACTACTACGAGACACGCCTCAAACAAGAGCACGCACACATTGTCTGCCTGCGTTGCGGCGCCGTTCAGGAGTTTTTTGGCGACCCCCTGCGGCACCTCCGCGAGCAGATCGAGTCGGGCTTCGGTTTTCAGATTCTAGTCAGCCGCAGCGAAGTGGGCGGCTATTGCGCGGACTGTCAGAACACACTACCCACTGAGGAATTACTGTCTCGGGAGGGTGAGCCCAGCCCTTCGCGCCGCAAGGCTTTGCGTCCGCGCTCCCGTTCCCGGACGGGCAGTTAAGGCACAGTGCTTTCGACTTCGGAGATGCCAACCGCAAGTCCCCGCCCACCTTCGACGGGCGCCACCGAACAAGAACCGCTAAAGCTTGCCGTGGTGGATGCCGCGGGCGAAAAGGCCTTCTTCGAGGTCAATCGCAGCCCCTTCCGTATCGGGCGTCTCCCGGGCTGCGAAGTCACGCTGCAAGACAACCGCATCTCAAGAAAACACGCCCAGATCCTGGTCGAAGACGGTACATATTTCCTTGAGGACTGTGATAGCCGTCATGGCGTGTTCGTTAACGGCGACAAGGTCGACCGGCACGAGTTGACGCACGGTGACCGCATCGAGTTCGGCATCGAAGACTCCTACCGCCTCGTCATCGGCGAAGAACAAGAGCCCTCTTCGCTCATCCAAAAGTTCGCCCAAATGCCGGACGCGAGAGATAGCCCCACGGGTGACCTCGGCCGGCTTAGTGCCGTACTTGGCGTGGTGCGCGCGCTGCAATCTTCGCTTGCCCTTGATGACGTTCTGACCGCCGCTGTCGACGCGGCACTCGCGGTGACCGACTGCGAACGCGGGTTTCTCATGCTGACCTCGAAGACGGGTGAGCTTGAGGTTCGGGTTGCGAGGAACAGAGCCCACCAGAGCCTCTCCGAAGAGGAGTTGCGGCTGCCAACGGGCCCGATCGAAAAGGCGCTGTTGGGGCGTCGAGATTTGCTCTCGATGAGCTTCGATCCGCTGCAAGCCGAAGCCGATGACGCCGACACGGGCAAAACGCTTCGGGCCCTAGATCTCAAACGTGTACTCTGCGTCCCGCTCATCAAGATCCGATTGGGGCAAGAGCACGAAACGAGTCTGCTTTCACCCAAGCAAGACACCTTGGGCGTACTCTACATGGATTCGAAGACCGCGATCGAAGATCTGTCAACAAGCAACCGCGAGCTTCTGCAGACCCTGGCGATCGAGATTTCCTCCGTTCTCGAGAACGCCCGCCTGCTCGACGAAGAACGCCAAAAGAAGAGGCTCGAGAATCAGCTTGCGATTGCCCGCGACATCCAAGTTTCGATGCTGCCGGCGACGCTGCCGCAAGACGGCTGGCTCGTGGCCACCGGCCACAGTGACGCCTGTTACCAAGTCGGGGGAGACTATTTCGACGTCACCCCTTATGAGAACGACCACTGGGGCGTCGTCTTGGCCGATGTCTCCGGCAAAGGCGTCTCGGCGGCGCTGCTCGCGTCGCTGATTCAGGGCGCATTCTTCTCCGCCGTCAATCTCGAAACTCATCTGTCGGAAACGATTTCGCGTATCAACCGCTACGTTTGCGAGAGGTCCCGGAGCGCGCGCTTCGCTACCGTCTTCTACGGGTTGATCCATCGCGACGGCTTGACGAAGTGGGTCAACGCGGGCCATTGCCCGGCGATGCTGGTCCATCGATCGGGCGAAGTCGATATGCTCGAAGCTGGTACTGTGCCGCTCGGCCTATTTGTTGAGTCCGAGTTCCCGGTCACCGAAATCCGTCTCACGGTTGGTGACAAGCTTGTCGTCTACAGCGACGGTGTCTCGGAAGCGACCAATTGGTCAGGCGAGCAATTCGGGGAGAAGCGGCTTGAAGAGGTTCTCACCGCGCATGCTGCCCTACCGGCCGGCGAACTCTATGAGAAGGTCCGGCACGAGTTGGCGGAATTCACGTCCGGAGCTGAGCAGGATGACGACGTGACGTTGCTCGTACTCGGCTATCAAGGCTGACCGACTACCCGCCCCCGCGAAGAACCTTCGCTTTCCCATCTTGCGGGGCTTGTCCGCCGTCAGGGGTTCTTCGGCCGCATCGCTCAGCGCACAACGGGGCAGAGTAGAAAGTGTAGGGGCGCTCCATTGGCATGGTCACCCGCCCGACAACTCGAAACGGGGGAGTTTCGGGGTTCGGAAACGGTTTCAAGCAGGCGCCTCAGTGCAGGTGTCGACTCTGCCGTGCCCGGTCGGTGTGAAGTACCATAGTGCTGCCATAACGCCGCCCCTCTCCCGCGCACTCCTCGTAACCGCGCTACTCTTTAGCACTTTTTGCAGCCCTCCGGATGAGCCCATGGCGGAGACACAAGAATGGATCGAACAAGAGTCGCGTAATCGCCTGACCCAAATCGAAGGTTCTCTCCAACTGCCCGGGCTCGAGCAACCGGTCGAGATTCTTCGCGACACATGGGGCGTCGCCCATATCTATGCCAAGACGACACACGATCTGTTCTTTGCGCAGGGCTTCGTGGCCGCGCAAGACCGCCTCTACCAGATCGAGATTTGGCGGCGTACCGGTGCGGGCGAACTGGCCGAGGTCTTCGGACCGGATGGCCCGCTTGGTTCGCTATCGGGGTGACATGCAGGCCGAGCGGGAAAGTTATTTGCCCGATACCGAAGTCATCGCGACCGCTTTCGTTGGCGGCGTGAGCGCTTTCATCACCCAGGCAGGTGACCGATTACCTATCGAATTCGAGCTGCTCGATTTCAAGCCGGGCGAATGGAAGCCGGAACACTGTGTGCTGCGCATCGCCGGGCTGATGATGACCCGTAACGCGCAGCGAGAAGTCGCACGCGCCGAAATGGTCGCGCGCCTCGGAATTGAGATCACCGAGAAGTACCTTCCCACCGACCCCGTCGTAACGCTCGCCCCTGACCCGGACCTCAACCTCGACGGACTCGATGCCCGCGTGATCGCCACCTACCGCGGCGCGACCGAGATCCCCTCGCTGCTCTCGCAGGATGCCAGCAACAATTGGGCCATCGACGGCACGCTCAGCGAAACCGGGAAACCATTGCGGGCCAGCGACCCCCACCGCTCCGTCATCCTGCCGTCGTTGCGCTATTTCGTGCACCTCGTCGGCCCCGGCTGGAACGTCATCGGAAGCGGCGAGCCCGCGCTTCCCGGTGTTGCGCTCGGCCACAACGAACACGCCGGCTGGGGTTTCACAATCGTGCAGCACGACCAGGTCGATCTCTACATCGAGCAGGTCAATCCAGAAAACCCCCACAAGTACCGCTACAAAGACAATTGGCTTGACATGGAGATCGAGACGCAGACGATCAACGTTAAAGGTCAAGAACCAGTCGAGGTCGAGCTTAAGTACACGCGCCACGGCCCCATCATCTGGGAGGACCTGGCCAACAACCGCGTCGCCGCCGTCAAATGGGCGGGCGAGGAACCCGGCACCGCCGGCTACCTCGGGAGCCTTGCCACTGACCGCATCAAGAACTGGGACGACTTCGTCGAGGCCATGACACGCTGGAAGATTCCCGCCGAGAACATTGTCTACGGCGACGTCGAAGGCGACATTGGATGGATCCCCGCCGGCATTGTCCCCATCCGGCCCGACTGAAAGGGGTTGTTACTGGTTCCGGGCCATACCGGAAAGCACGAATGGGCCGGCTTTCGAACCGTCGATCAGCTACCGCAAATCCATAACCCGGCGCAACACTACGTCGCCACCTCGAACCACAACATCAAGCCTAAAGACCATTCCTACGATATGGGTTTTGATTGGTCCGAGCCCTACCGCTTCAACCGCGTCAACGAGGTCTTGAGCCAATGAAAGAAATTCACCGTCGACGACTTCAAGAAGCTCCAGCACGACGAGATGTCGCTGCCGGCCCGTCGCCTGATCGGAATGCTCAAGCAAGTTCCACAAGGCGGCTCCGACGACTTCCAGCAGGCCCGCGGACTTTTAGAAGACTGGGACCAGATCGTCGACCGCGACTCGCAAGCCGCCCCGCTCTACGAAATCTGGCAGGAGGAAACGCTCGTGCCGAGATTCGTCGAGGCCGAGTTACCGCCCGACGCCCGTGACCTCGTCGCACGTAATATCAAGCTGCCTACGTTGTTCGATCTGTTAGAGCGGGCTCCGTCGGGGCAGCGGAACAGCGTCATCACCGAATCGCTGGAGAAGGCTTTTGCGAGGACGCAGCAAGTCCTCGGGAACGATGTTGCAAGCTGGCGTTGGGGTTCCATCCACCGCGCGACCTTCGCCCACCCGCTCGCCAATACCGAAGCGCGCGCCGCCGTTTTAGATCGTGGCCCGGTTGAGCGCGGCGGCGACGCGTACACGCCGAACCGTTCACCGGGACCGAACTACACACAGGTCCATGGAGCCTCGTACCGCCACATCCTCGACTTCGACGATTGGGGCCGGTCTGTCTTTACCAGCGTCCCCGGCCAATCCGGCCAACCCGAAAGCCCGCACTACAGTGACCTCGTGGACCTCTGGGGCAACTACGAGTATGCCCCGCTGGTCTACAGCCGCGAAGCCGTCGAAGCGAATACGGCCAACAAGCTGATGCTTGAACCGGCTCCGTAGAGCGCGAATCGCTACTACTGCAACCAGCGCCCACGCCGCCGTTCCGCCGCCCGCACTTCCTTCTCATTCATCCCCAGGTGATGGGCCAGTTCGTGCCACAGGGTGTCGTAGATCACCTGCGGAACATCCCGGTTGGAGGGCGCGGCTCGCTCGATCGGCCCCTGGAAAAGCGTCACGCGGTCGGGCATCGCCATCGTATAGCCATGCCCACGCCGCAACAAAGGCACTCCCTGATACAGCCCCAGCAACGTGTGCCCCCGTGCAACACCGGCCGATGCGAGTTGCTCGTCGGACGGCTCTTGCTCGAGGAAGATCGCCACATTCGCAAACCGCTGCCGAAACTCGTCCGGGATATTTTCCCAGGCGTCTTCAACCAAAGCCTCGAATCGTTCCCGGTCCATCGCCGCCGCTCATTTTAGCCGCGCGACCGATCTGTAAAGGAACAAGTTCCGATCTACGTGAGTGCTGTCTTCCAGCAACTCCCCTAGAATAGAAGCAGTTGTTCCCGCATGCGGGTATGGGCTTTGGGGCCTGCCCTATGGCTGGCCACGGTGTCGACGGTGTTCGGTGCCGAAATCGAGCGCCGGTACGCGCCCACAATCGGTGAAGGTGGCGTCGTCAACGCCACCAGTTTCCGTCCTGCGCCCGAAAATGTAGTCGTCCCCAACGGCATCATTTCCATCTTCGGCATCGATCTCGCCTCCGCACTAAGACAGTCGGCATGGGTGACCTGCAGCAAGGCCGTCTGCCGCTGTCGCTCGGCGGCGTTACAGTCGACGTCGGTGGCATCCCCGTGCCGCTCTACTTCGTCTCCCCCGGACAGATCAACGCACGGGCTCCCTCGACCCTGCCTCCCAACCAGGTCACCGTGCGGGTCTTCCGCGAAAGTCTTCTCAGCAACGAAGTCACCGTCAAGGTCGCCAAACTCGACCCCGGTCTATTCATGTTCGTCGGATGGCCAATCATCACTCACCTCGACTATAAGCTCGTCGGACGCGGCGAGTTCGAGGGCTCAACACCAGCTCACCCCGGCGAATACGTCGTCCTGTTTGCCACCGGCATGGGACTAACCCTGCCGCCTGTCTTGGCGAGCCAGTTGCCGATGTTCGCCGCACAGACCCTCGCGCCCGTGCGCGTTTGGGTCGGCGAACGTCTCCTCGAAGGCGCCGCGTCCATCCAATACTCCGGCCAGGCCCCCGGACTCGCCGGTGTCTATCAGATCAACCTCCTTCTCCCCCTCGATGTTCCACTCGGCGATCCGGAAATCATCGTCGATACCCGCACGCAGCCCGGTTTGACCATCGCCATCGACCCCACGCCGGAACCGGCCCCAGACCCGCCCAAGACCTATTCCGACGTAGGGACACGGCATGTCTTGCCAGCGACTCCCGCGAATGCCACGCCAAGGTCTAAATAGAAATTCCCTACAATCAGGAGCTTGTCCGGCCAGTGTCGGACGGAGGAAATAAACTTCATGCGGTTTTTCGCGGTCGCACTGCTACTGACCCTCGGGTCGCTAGCGCACGCGCAATCCAACCAATACGACATTCTTCTCAAGGGCGGACACGTCCTTGATCCCAAGAACGACCTCGACGCCATCCGCGATGTCGCTGTCCGCAATGGGCGGATCGCGGCAATCGGCGAGAACCTCTCAGGCGCAAACGCTAGACGCACTATCGACGTCAGTGGCCTCTACGTAACACCCGGCCTGATCGACATCCACTACCACGCCTTCGTCGGGACCGAGAACAATTCGATCACCGCCGGGTTGTCGAGCATCTTTCCGGACCACGTCACCTTCGGTTCATGCGTAACGACGGTCGTCGATGTGGGCTCGTCGGGTTGGCGGCGCTTTGAGGATTTCCGCCGCACCGTCATCGACAAAGCGCGTACGCGGGTTTTTGCGATGATCAACATCGCCGGAACCGGCATGATCGATTACGATCTGGAACAGCACCCTTTGGATCTTGACGCGAAGAAGACCGGGGAGATGGCCAAGAAGCACAGCGACGTTGTCGTCGGCATCAAGTCGGCGCACTGGCGGCCTCCGACCTTCCTCTCGGTCGAACGAGCAATCGAGGCCGCCGAAATCGCCGATATCCCCATCATGGTCGACTTTGGCTATTTCTTACCGGAGCGCCCCTACGAGCAAATGGTACTCGAGCTTCTTCGTCCCGGAGACATCAGCACGCACTTCTACCGCTGGCCCGCGCCGCTACTCGACGAGAACGAGAAGGTCCGCCCGTACCTCTATAAGGCTCGTGAGCGGGGCGTCAAGTTCGACGTCGGCCACGGCAGTGGCAGCTTCCATTTCCGCAACGCCGAGCCGGCAGTCAAACAAGGGTTTTGGCCCGACTCGATCTCAACCGACTGGCATCGCGGATCGAACAACGGCGCCATGATCGACATGGTCAGCCTGATGTCGAAGTTCCTCGCCATGGGCGTTCCCTTGGACGAAGTCATCCGGCGCTCGACCACGAATCCCGCCTCGCAGGTCAAGCATCCCGAGCTGGGCCAGCTCGCCGTTGGCGCCGAAGCCGATCTCGCCGTCCTGCGTCTCGACCGTGGCAAGTTTGGCTTCCTCGACGCCACCAGACGAGGCCGTATCGAAGGCACCGAGCGCCTCGGCTGCGAAGTGACGGTGCGAGCCGGCCGAGTTGTCTTCGACTACAACGGCCGGACCGGCGAACCGTGGCGCGACGCCGACATCCGGTATCCCACTCGATGAGAACTTTGCACGTGAGCGGTGGCTCCGTTGTTATAGTCTGGTCCGGCAATCCTGTGAACCCCTATGTCTGAAACCGACCTCTCCGCTCCACCACCCTTTGGCTCCCCCGACCTCCGGCTTCCCGACGAACTCCGCGCGCCACTCAAAAAGCATCTGGCCGATCTGCACGAGCAGTACCGCAAGCTCAGGTGGGCGGGCCGCACCGGATTCGGCAAACGCCCCGCCCTCGTCGTCATCGACCTGGCCCTTAAGTGGACCAAGCCCGCCAGCTATCCGCTCGGCAGCAACATCGATTCGATCGTCGACGCAACCCGCCAAGTCGTCGACGCCGCGCGCGCGGCCGAGATCCCGATCTTCTTCACGACCTACGACTTCGATCCGGCCGAGCCGCCTTCACCTCACGACCGCAAAACCGAAGGCGCGATCCGCGAAGATCCCGATGCCTCGCTCTACGCGATCGACGAGCGCCTCGACCACCGCCCCACCGAAAAGATTGTCCGCAAGAAATATGCTTCGGCGCTACGTGCGACGAATCTCGAGATGAACCTCGCCGCGCTCGGCATCGACACGCTCATCGTGACCGGTGTTAGCACGAGCCACTGCGTCTATGCCACCTGCCGCGACGCCGCACACACCTACCGCGTCATCGTCCCGCGCGAGGCCGTCGGCGAGCGTTGCGAGATCATGCACGAAGTGAACCTTCTTGACATCGACATCGATCTCGGCGACGTTATGCCGGTCGCCGATGTGGTCAACCACATTCAGGGACTCAAGTAGCGATGTCCTAGCCAAGCCTTTGTTGTATCTATTGCCCGAACGGCCCTTGGCCGCCCGTACTCTGGATGACAATTTCCACGCGGCGATTCTGCTGCCGCCCCGACACGTTCTGGTTGTCCGCGGTCGGGTTTGTTTCGCCGAAACCGACGGTCGAGATGATCTCAGCCGCGACACCTGATTCAGCAAGATAGTCCGCTACGGAAACTGCCCGCTTTTCTGAGAGCGCTTGGTTCAAACGATCACTGCCGGTGCTGTCAGTATGACCCTCGACGCTAAGCACGATCTCCGGCGTCACGAGCAGAATCCCCGCCACACGGCTCAGCACTTCCCGCGCCGGTCCGCGCAGGGTCGATCGGCCCAAATCAAACAGAATGTCCGGCAGATTCACGATCACGCCACGCGCGGTCTCCTTCGTCTCAACGACCTTGCTCAGCGCACCTTGCAGCCGGGATCGTGCGGCATTCGCATAGCGATCCGCTTCCGCCTTCAGGGCCGCCAACTTCTTCGCTTCCGACTGCGCGGTTTCCATCATGTCTTGCGCCCGCCGTTGCTGAATCTGCGCGTCGCGCGCCGCTCGTTCGGCCTCAGCCTTGGCTTCCAATGCTTCCTTGCGCTCGCGGCGGGCGAGCGCGGCTTGCTCGCGTGCCTCCGTAGCCGCTGCCTCGGCTTCGGCCTTCGCGACACGTAAGCTATCCAACTCATCGCGTTGGGCCTGCTCCTCCGCAAGCTTGCGGTTTCGAACTGCCACACGGTACGCCTCAAAGCTAAGCCGCACCGCCGTGCGCGCCTGCACGCCAAAGCGCTGCTCGTCCATGTCGGGACCGAAGGTCTCCAGAGCCCCGATCACAGCATCACGTGCTCTCGCCAACTCGTCAGGCGCCCAACGGCCGGCTCCCTCTCGCTCGGCGAGGTTCAAAGCCGTTGTCGCCTGTTGCCGCTCTGTTCGATAATCCCCTTCGAGGACTTCTTCATTCACGAGAGTCTGCCGGTCTGCGTTGTAGTGCCCTTCAAATCCGCGGTACTTCACAACCGACGTCTGCATCATGTTGCCCCGCAGCAGGCTCGCCGACGAGTTTTCCAGCACGATGAACGAGCTTGGCTCATCCACTAGAAAGTGTGGCTCGGCCGTGACGAACATACCAAACGTTGTCAATGGCGTCGCCGCATCCACCCGGCTGCGGTGTCCGCGTTGAATCAACTCCCCCGCATTCATCGCGACGCCCTCGGGCGAAACCGTCCACAGGACGTACGTATTGAAGTCACCCCCGAACATAACTGCCGGCTTGAGGTGCTCCAGCCTGACGTCGATCTCTGTCGTCCCGCGACGTCGCCGTACCGTCGCTTGACCGGTCGCGAGCGGAAGTCGCTCAGTGCCGACAAAGCGCACCCGCCCCTCCGTCCGCTCCGGGATGGTCACTGCCAGACTCTCGCGCTCCTCGGCGGGCGGCGCTTCCTGGGCTGGCGCCGCAACGACACTGGCGCACACGGCCGCCAAAACCCACAGCCATCCGGGTAATCTCTGCATGCTATTCATGTGTCTCTTAGGATACCGGCGCATCCCACCCTCAGGAAACCACGCCGCCCGGAATCACGTTCTAATTTGCTAATTGGCAGATCTCGTCACATGGCGAGGCGAAGCGCGTGAGAAGATCTCCGTGTGGTGAGACAAGCAGGAGGAAGCCGGAGAACAGCCGCAGCCCTAACCATCACATCCGTCCATAGACCTTCCGCCAATCCTCCGCCGCCAAGCCATTCAAATCCCAAACCACCACGCCCTCACGCAACGTCAACTCGCAGCGTAAGCGCTTCGTCCCATCCAAGCGCGCGTCACGCACATCCAGGAACCCGAACTCGCCGTGCTCCATTCGCAAGACGGCGATGTCCGCCACCGCCCCGACGCTCAAGTGCCCCAGCTCCGGCCGCTTGATCTGCATTGCCGGCGCAATCGTCGACATCTCGATCACTTTCTCGAGTGACACACCAAGGTTCAGGAACTTCGACATCACGTTCGTCATGTCCTTCATCCCACCGTTCATGCTGATCACATGCAGATCTGTCGAGATAGAGTCCGGCAAAAAGACCTGACGTACGGCCGGTACCGCCTGACGCCACCAGAAGCTGCCTCCACCGTGCCCCACGTCAAACTTCACGCCGCGCTTCCGCGCCTGAAACAGGTAGTCCCGCCCTTTCCTCTTGTCATCGAGCATCGGCACCGAGCCATGGTAAGTGTGCGTATACATGTCGCCCGGACGTAGATGTTCAAGCACCATCTCCTCAAATGGCCGCTCTCGTTGGAACGTCCCAAAGTCGACCATCACCGGGATGTCCGCCAACTTGCCCGCCTCGCCGTGCCCCACGATGTTCAGCAGCGCCAATACCCGCGTGCGGACGTAGCCGCGGTCCGTGCTCACAAAGTCGATGATCTTCTTCTTGAAGTCCGGGAAGTCCCGCCAGCCCGTCGTTCCCGCATCAACTGCCGTCGTCACACCGCTGCGCAGCGTGTGGCTGTCCACATAGACGTTCTGCTCGACGGGCAGCGTCCCTTTGAGCCCGCTGCCGCTGACGATATGCGTGTGGAGATCGATGAACCCCGGAGCCACATAAAGGCCGGACACATCAATCGTTTGCTTCGCCTTGGTTGACGCAATCTGCTCGGCGACCTCCGCCACCTTCCCGTCCGCAATCGCCACGTCACGCCGCGCACTGATTCCGTTTTTCGGATCGATCAGCCGCCCGCCCTTGGGTAGTAAATCGTAGGTTTGCCCCGTAACGGTCGCTACAGACTAGGCCAGCAACGGCAGCACAGTGAGAACAATGCGCATTCAACCCTCCGGTCCAGCAGGATACTCCAACTGATCAGTATCATGGGTGCCTTGGAGAAATCGTTGCGTAGGTGAGATCGCCAAAGGTTTCCCACCGTCACGAACCGCTACGAATCGCACCGGCCGCACCCCCGGAACCGGTAGGCGGCTCCGGCCAACAGAGCGAACCCAATCAGCACAACAATCTCCACAGCTCCTCCATCCTATCACCGGGTCACCGGCCCCTACACCGCTGTGTTGCACTTCAAGCACCTAACCGGACCGGTGATATAATGAAGCGCCATGCTCGGCCAGGTCGAGGCGGTCGACCTCGTCAAACAATTCCGCACATTTAAGCGCAAGGAAGGTCTTTGGGGTGCCGTCCAAGACCTCTTCTCGCGCGAATACTCGACCCTCCGTGCGGTCGACGGCGTCTCCTTCAGCATTCAGCCGGGGGAGATGGTAGGCTACATCGGCCCCAACGGAGCGGGCAAATCCACATCAGTCAAGATGCTCACCGGCATCCTCGTGCCGACCTCCGGCGAAGTGCGCGCGAACGGCCACGTCCCGTACCGCGAGCGCATGGCCTACACGCGTACCATCGGGGTCGTCTTCGGCCAGCGGACGCAACTCTGGTGGGACATCGCGGTCGTCGAATCGTTCCGCCTCCTCAAACGAATCTACGACGTCAGCGACGCGGACTACGAAGCTCGTATGGCGCGCTTCGACGAAATTCTCGAAGTCAACCGCTACCTACACCAGCCCGTTCGCAAACTGAGTCTCGGCGAACGCATGCGCTGCGACATGGCGGCGGCGCTGATCCACAACCCGCCGCTGCTATTCCTCGACGAGCCCACCATCGGCCTCGACCTGCTCGCGAAAGAGAACATCCGTCAGTTCCTCAAAGAGGTCAATCGGAACTTCGGCACCACCGTCCTGCTCACGACCCACGATCTTTCCGACATCGAGGAACTGTGCGACCGCTTGATGATTATCGACCGCGGACGCATCCTGTTCGATGGTCCACTCGATGAGCTTAAGCGAATGCTCTGGCGTCAGACGCAAATCAAGTTCGAGCTCAAGGACACGGCGCAAGGCGCGGCGATCGAGGCATTCAACCTTCCCGGCGTAGGCAAGGAGCGCCTCGACGACCTCACCTACCGGCTCTCTTTCGATCGCGAGGATTTCACGTCCGGCGACGTGATCCGCCACGTTGTTTCCGCCGCCGAGATCCGCGACATTTTCATCGAGGCGGAATCGATCGAAGATATCGTCAAGCGTATCTACACCGGCGGCACGATCCCCGAGCTGCAACGGCGATGACGGCCACCGCAACGTTGCCCGGCCGCCTTGGGCACCTGTTCGAATTCTCGCGGATCGGCTTCGTCAATGTCCTCGCGTTCCGGCTGCGCTACTACACGGGGATCGTCACCTACCTGATCAACGTCACCGTCTACTACTTCATCTGGAAGGCCCTGTACGCCACCGACCCCAACTTCGCCGCCGGGTTCACATTCGCCGAGATGGTGACGTACGTTTCGGTCGGTTGGGTGATCCGTTCGGTCTACTTCAACAACATCGACCAGAACATCTCCCACGAGGTCATCGAAGGAAAGATCGCGCTGTCGCTGTTAAAGCCCGTCCGCATCCAGACGATGCAGATGGGCCGTGCGTTGGGCGAGGCCGCCTTTCGGCTAGTAATGCTCACGGTACCCGCCGCGATCGTCATCTCCCTCGTTTTCCCCGTGCAGGGGCCGGCGAGCGCCGTCCACTTTGGGTTCTTTACGGTAGCCCTCGGCGGCAGTATTCTGCTTACCGGCGCACTGAACTTCATCGTCGGCACGTTCGCCATTCGCATGAAGTCGATCCTGGGCCTGCTGCGAGCCAAGTACTTCGTGTTCGAGTTGCTGTCAGGACTGCTTGTGCCGATGACGATGTTCCCGGAGAGCGCCCAGAGGGTCGTCGCCTACCTGCCCTTCCAGCACATCGCCTATACACCGCTGCGCCTTTACCTCGGCAAGCTCAACGGCGCCGAAATCTATGAAGCACTCGCAGTGCAGTTTATGTGGGTCGGCTTACTAGCTGTGTTCGGTGCGTGGTTTTGGAGCGTCATGGTCCGCAAAGTCACCATCCACGGTGGGTAGCGGCATGAAGAGAGCTTGCTCGATCCGACCTGCTACTACCCCCTCGATTACTCCCCGAAAAAGAGAACCTTGGGTTGAACCTGGCCGTGATTCACAGCGAGGAGTCGAGCATGAATCTCGTAGGGGACACGTGTTCTCGCCACGGCGTCACGAACCGCCTCCGGATCTGGTACGTACAAATCGCCATCTCGGGCCGGAAACGTTTCAGCGTCTCCTGCGCCCCCTCGATCGCTTCCCTCTCAGCGCCTTCGATGTCCATCTTGATGAAGTCGATCCGCTCTAAAGCGAGTTCTGAGACGATCTGGTCGAGCGGCACAACGGGGATCGACATGATTTCGACGTCGGCATCGGGTTGATGATGGAATGTGTGCCTCGCGGAATCGTGCACATCGCGTTCGAACCGGATCTCTGCCTCCTCGCTCCAGACGCCCTTTTCGATTAGGGTTACAGTTCCCGCGGCGATCTGCTCAGCGTAGTTCCGGCGCAAGCAAAGGATGTTCGACGGATCAGGTTCGATGGCGATTACTCTGATTGCGCCCTGGTCGAGTGCATAGCGCGTCAGGACCCCTACATGAGCGCCGCAGTCGATGACCGTATATCCCCTGGTTGATTCTGACGGTGTGCCCTTGATACACCTTGTCCTCGTAAATCTCCCGCAGCAGCCATGCGAGGGTACCTCGGCCGTCACCGGGGAGCCAGAAGTCGCCTTTGGGCGTTCGGTACTTGCGCAGGACTACATCATCGACTTGCTCTTCGTCAATCTGCTCAATGTCGATCGCGAAGTCGTCGTCGGTGGGGCACTCATCGTTTGAGAACGCGGCGCGATAGACGTCGTCCCACGACACCTCGTTAAGTTGGCCGCTTGCTTTGGCCGCGAGAAAGCTCCCACGCCAGTAACTGGAACACCCGATTGGCTCGAGGCTTGACCAGTAAACCCCTAGTGTGAATAAGCTGAGGGCAAGAGCCTTCGCCTGCCAACTCGACGAAACCAACACCGCGCCGATAGCGGCCACCCACAGGACGATCGTATAGAGATCGTGAAAATGGAAGAACTGATCGGCCACAAGCAAGGCAGCGAGTAGTCCCAAGATCCAGAAGCCCTTCTTATTTCCCGGTGTAGGTATCAAGCGGTTACTTTCCCGAGAAGATGCTCGCACTGTACAATTTTCTCGAGCAAGTCCAACGGACGATAGTAGTAGTGGTTGGTCGCTTCGTACGCGATGACCGAATGCCTCCGCGCGACCGCATAGAGCCGTCGTGCCAGCCCGATCTCGTCCCGCAGAATCCCGTGCAAGGCCTCACGCTGGCCGTTACTCGGTGCGCGGTCCCGCCACACGTAGAAGCGAATCTGATTCGCGACACTGCGGAAATGGATAGGGCACGTTTCTGCGATCGCGAGGTCTTCCTCAGCCGCCGCGCGACGGCTCGCCGGAACCTCCTCCAGCGCGCGCTCGAACTCAGCAAGTCCAACACGCCACAACTTCGCCATCTTCGTGAACTGATCGGCTACCACTTCCGGCGGATAGTGACGACACCAATGTAGATAGTCGTCCTGGGGAAACAGCAGCATCGACATGCGGATGCCGGTCGGCTTCAGGCGCAGCAAATTCGCCGGTCCATGTTGCGTCGGAATGTTGTAGATCGCCACGCCGTACGGGAACTCTTCAAAAGCTCGGCTGAACTCGCTCCATGCTTTCACGATGCCGGGCGCGGCCTTCGCCCCGTAGCGCCGCCGGGCGACGCGCGTGAGCACATTCTCTTCCTTCGGCTCGGGTGAGTAGTAGTATTCCTTCGCTACTTCCAAATTAGGAGACGGATAGCCGCCCAGTGTCCACGACACCTGGAGGCCGCTAACGCCTTCCCGCCGCAAGCCGTCACAGTGGCGCGCGATCAAGTTCGGCACGGGTATATACGGAACAGCGGAGATCTCCCAGGTATTGTTGAACTGTGTCTTCGCCATCGTGCGAACGCCGGCTTGCTTCGCGAGAGCCCAATGCGTCTTCGCGCGCGGCCCTGGGCCGACGACGGAAATCGAGTGCTCGCCCGTGACGCTCTTCACGCCCCCGCGCTCGATCGGGATACTCCACTCACTCACGCTCTGCAAGCGGACATCCTTGGGCAGCTTCGGAATCAACTCCGTCGCCATATCGCCGCGCCAGTCCCAGTCCCAATGGATAACTTCCGCGTCCGGGCTCGACCGACGTACTCCTTGATAGACAGCGTCCAAGACCTCGCCCACCACAGCCCCCGGCGTCCGCTTCGAGCAGCGCGGACAGGCCGCGGGCCGGAACTTTCTTGAACACGTGTGCCAAGCCGTTCGTCACCCACTCGCGGACCGCCGGGATCGACGTACACATGGCGTGAAAACCCTGCCGCTCCGCCCCGAGCATTTCCGGCCGGTCGCGAAAGAACGCCGGGCTTTGCGCTCGCGGTTCGTTGAAGTAGAGAAACAGCTTCATGCCATGCGCGCGGACGCGCCGCGCCAGCTCGCGCAGATTCGCGAGCCGTTCTTCCGAGCGATCACCGAATTCGGGAAAGACCTTGGACCTCGCGAGGCCGCTCAACACGCCCTGCATCCAGACGCCGTTCAGGCCCAAACGGACAAGGCGTTCGAGGTAGTTGTCCGGGAAGGGGTCAAGGTCAGGCTCCAGCAACGGATCGCCATACAGCGCGAAATAGGAGTAGCAGTAGCGCGGATCAACGGCGGCCTCCCGTTGCACCTCGCCTCGGTTGAGATAAGGTCCGCCGTTCTCCTCAATCTGGTCAAGCAAATGGTGAACGCCCTGTCGAAGACCGGCGAGGTCTCCGCTTGCGAGCCGCACTCGTCTTTCGCCGACGTCGATCCGAAAGGTCTCACCTTGGTATCGCGCCGACGCCGATAAGCCGATCTCGATGAAGCCCTTTGTGCTCGATGCTTCCGAGCCGATTGCCTGACGAAGGATCGTCTCCAAGCTCGGGAAGTCTTTGCTGATCGACCACCCCGACACATCAACTTGGCCTTCGCCGGCCCTCGCCCCTGGGTTAGCCGGGCGCAACACCTCATCCGACGTCAACCGCTCGATAAATGTAAACGGCTCCTCGGCCGGTCCCGAAGCAAGATCCCCAAGATGCTGCTTCACCGTGTTCTGAATCTCAGCTGCCCGCGACTTCTCCGAAGCGCTCGGCACCCGGTACTTCACCGGCTCGCAGCGGGGTTTTGGCCCGAGCTTGTGGTCGAGAAAGTCATCCTCCTTGAGCGTGAATTCGAACTTTTCGCGATCCCACCCAAGCAACGCAATCAATTGGTCATTTGGAAGCAGGTGCCAGTTCTGCCGAATCACCGTGATGTAGATGCGACGTAGGTGGTCATCGCTCAGGCGGGCCTTTGGGGGCAATCCCATTGACTGGCCAAGCTCCTCAACTTGACCCGTCGAAGCCCCTGCCACCTGAGCCATCCGGTCGAGATTCGCGAGTTCCCAGTTACGCCATACAAACTGATGCAGACGGCTCGGGAAGTGCGATTCTTCCAGCGGTTGCGGCGCGTCCGTGGGTGCGGTCTGCGCACTCAAAGCAGGCCCCAGCGCAGGCCACGTAGCGAGAGTTTCCAGAAAGTGTCGTCGTTCCATAGCGAGAGTGCGTTCAGTCTATCGCAGCCCTCTCGGTTGCAGCCCTGAGGAAGAAGCGGCGAGCAACTCAGAGAGTCCGCTGGGCATTGCGGGGTTATGCCTGTCGGGCTACAATAACCCCGCCGCTCCGCGTTCGAACGTAGCCTATGCGAGACCACATCAAGATTCTGGGAATCATTCACATTGTCTTCGGACTCATGGGTATCTGCGTGGCGTTCGTCATTCTGGTGGTCTTCGGTGTGGGTACTCTGGGAATCGCGGGCGCGGCGGCTCAAGAGGAATCAGAGGTGCTGATTGCCGTGCCGATCGTCGCGGCCATCCTGACGTTCGTCGTCTTCTTCATTGCGTTGCTGTCATTGCCCGGAATCCTGGCCGGATGGGGGTTGCTCAACTACAAACCGTGGGCGCGCATCCTGGCGATCGTTCTGTCCGCGCTCAATCTGTTGAGTGTGCCGATTGGTACGGCTCTTGGCGTTTACGGGTTGTGGGTTCTTCTGAATGGCTAAACGGAGCAGCTATTCCTGTCTCCGCCGCCGAAACCCGCGCCGCCGGTGGTGTCTTGAAGCGGTCTTCCCACTGACGAAATCCCATGTTTATGCATCGATTTGGTTTCTTCTTCCTGGTGGCGGTTCTGATCACAACCGCGCAAGGGCAATCTCCTCGCGGACAAAGCAATCCGCTGGTTCGTGACCCCGCCGCCGCGGCCACCGGACGCCCTCTCTTTGTCGAGAAATGCAGCCCCTGCCACGGGCCTAACGGCGAAGGCGGCCACGGACCGGGCCTCATCGGCTGGCGCGAAGTCCGCCGGGCATCCGACCGGCAACTCTTTGACTCGATTCGCAATGGCGTCCCCGGTACCGATATGTCCGGGTTCCCGATGCCCGACGACGATACCTGGCGGCTCGTCGCATTCGTTCGCAGTCTCAACGCGCCGGCGGCTGCGCAACCGGTCCCGGGCGACATCCAAGCGGGGAGCGACATCTTCTGGGGCAGCGGTGGTTGCTCCAATTGCCACTCGATCCGGGGACAAGGCGGTGCTCTCGGACCCGACCTCACCGACATCGCCACCCTCCGCCGCGCCGACCAACTCAAGGAAGCCATCCTCAAGCCCAACGAGGGCGTCCCCGACGGATTTCGCTTGGTAGAAGTCACCCGCGCCGACGGCACGAAGGTGAAGGGTGTCGCCAAGTTCGAGAACAACTACACTCTCCGCGTCCTCGACCGCGACGGCCGCCTCCATTTCTTTGAAAAGAAGAAGCTCGCCAATGTCAGTTCCACGGAAAGCTCCCTGATGCCGAGTAACTATGCCGAGCGGCTCTCGGACGACGATATGAGCAACCTGCTTGCCTTTCTTAGCCGTCAGTCTTTGCGAAAGTGGGAACAAGAATGAAGCCCCTGATCTTGATGCTTCTGTTGCTGCTGCCGGCAGCGGGGCAAGTCACTTACGAAGACATCCTCAAAGGCCCGACCGACGAGTGGCTCACCTACAACGGCGACTACCAAGCGCAACGTCACAGTCCGCTCACCCACATCACCCCTGACAACGTCTCATCGCTTGTCCCGAAGTGGAACTACTACTTCCGGGGTGCTCGGCGGCTGGAAACGACACCCATCGTGCATGACGGCACCATGTACGTCACCAACACCAACGAAGTGCACGCACTCGACGCGCGCACCGGCCGCCAACTCTGGGGCTACTTCGCAGAGAACGTCAAACGCAGCCGCGCCAACCGCGGCGTCGCAATCCTAGGAGACCGGATCTATCTCGTCACAAGCGACTGCCACTTGGTCGCGCTGCATCGTGTCACGGGCGCATTGATTTGGGATGCCGAGTTCGCCGACACCAACGAGGGCTATCACTCCTCGATTGCGCCGATGGCTCTGAAGAATCAGATCATGGTCGGGGTCGGTGGCGGCGGTTCCGGTCAGCGCGGCTTCGTTGCGGCTCTGGATGCCGGTACCGGCGAAGAACGCTGGCGCACCTGGACCGTTCCTGAAGAAGGCGAACCCGGCTATGAAACCTGGGGCGGCTTCCCATCGAAATGGGGCGGCGCGCCTACCTGGACGACCGGCTCATTCGACCCCGATCTCAATCTGCTCTACTGGCCGACCGGCAATCCCTGGCCCGATTTCTACGGTGGCCGCCGCAAAGGCGACAACCTCTACTCCGAAAGTGTCCTCGCTCTCGACGCCGACACCGGCGAGATGAACTGGTACTTCCAGTTCACGCCGCATGACGTTTGGGACTGGGATGCCAACGAAACGCCTGTCCTCGTCGACATGGACTTCAAGGGCAAGAAGCGCAAGGTCATGTTGCAGGCCAACCGGAACGGCTTCTTCTACGTGCTCGACCGTGTCACCGGAGAATACCTGCTCGGCGAACCCTTCGTCGAAAAGCTCAACTGGGCCGATGGTCTCGACGAAAAAGGCCGGCCGAACGTTCTCCCCGACACGACCCCGACGCCCGCCGGCGTGAGAGTCTGCCCGGCGGTACGGGGCGCAAGCAACTGGATGTCGCCCACCTATGTCGCCGAGACTGGCCTGATCTACGTCATCACGCTCGAGCAGTGCGACATCTACTACTCGTCCGCCAAGAAACCCGTGCCGGATAGCGGCTTCCGTGGCACTGGCGGCGCGCAGATTCCCGCGGAGCCCGGCGAGTTGTATCTGCGAGCCATTGACCCGGAAACCGCCGAGATCCGCTGGGAGTATCCCCTGCCCGGTCCGGCGATCGCGTGGCCTGGCACCGTCTCAACGGCCGGCGGCCTGATCTTCGCCGGGGACGACGACGGCAACCTCATCGCGCTCGACGTCAAGACCGGGGAAGACCTCTGGCACTTCAACATGGGCCACCGGATCTTCGCCTCGCCGATGACCTGGGCTATTGACGGCGAACAGTACGTCACCATCGCCAACGAGACTGATGTTGTCACTTTCGGCCTATTTAAGCCCGAATAGGCCCCTCTCAACGATGCCCTCCGCCTGACAGGAAACCGTTGTCCCGTTCTGCTATCGTGAACTGCGTTGCACGTCGTTAGCGAAGACCATTCCATCAACCGGGACGCGCGGGAGCGGGTCAAGTACATCGGCTTTACGACGGCAGTCGGCGTCCTTCTCCTCCTTAACGTTACTGGGTTGTTCTCGTCGATCCTCGGAATCGATACGGCGATCTTCCTGACTCTCATCGCGGGCTATGGGACGTTCTCCCGCGCCATCGGCGAACTCCTCGAAAAACGCATCTCCGCCGACCTGGCGATCTGCATCGCGGCCGTCGCCGCCCTGAGCGTCGGCGAATACCTGGCCGCCGCCGAGGCGATGTTCATCATGCTCGTCGGCGAGGGCCTCGAGGCCTACGCCGCCGGACGCACCGAAGCCGCGATTCACAAGTTCGTCGAGCAACTACCACGCCGCGCGCGCGTCCTTCGGGACGGCGAGGAGGCTGAAGTCGCGGTTGAAGACCTCATGCCCGGCGACACCATCATCGTCCGTGCGGGCGAGCGCATTTCGGCGGATGGCGTCGTCGAGAACGGCCACTCGAGTGTTGACGAAAGTCCGATCACAGGTGAGTCCCTACCGCGCGACAAGACCGACGGCGACGACGTCTATTCCGGCACGCTGAACGGCCACGGACTACTGCACATCCGCGTAACCCACGCGGCCGAAGACAGCACTCTTGCCCGTGTTATCCATCTGGTCGAGGATGCGAAAACACGCCGCGCACCCGTTGTCCGCCAAGCCGATCACTACGCGCGCTACTTCCTTCCGGTTCTGTTGCTGGCCGCCGGAGCCACGTTTTACTTCACCGGCGACTGGCTTCGGACAGTTGCCGTTCTCATCGTCGGCTGCCCCTGCGCGCTGATTCTCGCGACGCCCGCCGCGATGGTCGCCGGGATCGGCGGCTTGGCCCGCCGCGGCATCCTTGTGCGGGGCGGATCAATCCTGCAGCTCGGCTCGAAGATCGACACCGTCGTCTTCGATAAAACCGGGACGCTGACCTCTGGCGCGTTCCAGATCCTCAAGACCCTCCCGGCGGAAGGTTTCTCCGAAGAAGAGATCCTCTCTTACGGAGCGTCGGCGGAAAGCGGATCCGATCACCCCCTGGCGAAGGTCATCGTCAAAGCTGCGCAGGACCGCGGCATCAAGTACGAAACCGCCAACGAGGCTGAAATCATACCCGGCCGCGGCGCCCAATGTAGTGTCGACGGCAAGCTGGTCCGCGCCGGCAACGAAGCCTTCCTGGCGGAGCACGGCATCGGTGGCATCGATTCCTATCTCGAAGAGGCCGACCGCAATGGGGCCACTGCGGTCCTTGTCGCGGCGGACGACCGACTCATCGGCGCACTTCTGCTGCGCGACACCGCCCGCGAAGGCGCTCACGACGCTGTCCACGAGCTCGAAGACCTCGGCATCCAGAACATCATTCTGCTGACCGGCGACCGCAAACGCGCCGCCGAGGCCATGGCGCGCGAGGTCGGTATCTCGAACGTCGAATCAGAGCTACTACCCGAGCAAAAACTCGAACGCATCCGTCAACTGCAAGCGGAAGGCCGCAAGGTAGCCATGATCGGCGACGGGGTCAACGATGCCCCCGCCCTGGCTGCCGCCGACGTGGGCGTCGCTGTAGCGGGTTCCGGTGCCGATATCGCTGCGGCGGCGGCCGATGTCGTCGACCTGAATCGCTCACTCGAAAAACTGCCCCGTCTACTCGTCGTAAGCCGCCGGACGGTCACCATCGTCTGGCAGAACATCATCATCTTCGCGGGCATCGTCAACGTCGTCGCCGTCGTCGCCGCCAGCCGTGGCGTGCTTGGGCCGATTGGGGCAGCGGTCGTTCACCAGATTGCATCGTTCCTAGTGATTATGAACTCGGTTCGGCTGCTCAAGATCGAACGGCCCAAAGGGCAACGTTCCTGGCTGCGGCGCTTAACGGATCGGACACCCATCCGGTCCTGGTGGCATGACCTCAAACACTGGCTCAGCCACCTTGAGCCTGCCACCGGTTTCGCGTGGCTCTGGGACCGCCGCCGTGCACTGCCCCGGCCCGCACTCGCCATCGCAGCCACGCTGTGGGTCCTGAGCGGCTTCTACGCAATCCAACCGGGCGAGGTCGGTGTCATCGAGCGTTTTGGGGCCAAGGTGATGCCGCATGAACCGCCGGGCTGGCACTATAAACTGCCCTATCCCATCGAGCGGCTCACACGCATGCAGGACCAGCGCGTCCGCACCATCGAGATCGGTTTCCGCACTCTCGCCGCCGATGTCGAGGCGGATGTCGCCGAGCCCCTCGCCTACGAGTGGAACGCGCAGCACCGCATGGGCCGTTTCGAGCGCCAGCCGGACGAATCGTTGATGCTGACCGGCGACCAAAACATGATCGAGATGACCGCCGTCATCCATTACAACCTTGAGCGGCCGGACGACTTTCTCTTCCAGCAACTCAACGCTGAAAAGACACTGCAAGTCGCAGCGGAATCCGTCGTCCAGCGGATTGTCAATTCGACTGCCCTCGATGATTTGTTGACCACCCGACGCCGCGACCTCGAACAACAGGCGCAGGATCAACTCAACGAACGACTCACCAAGTACCAAACCGGCGCGCGTGTCTTGCAGGTCCGCTTCCAGGACGTTCATCCTTCCGTCGAAGTCGTCGACGCCTTCCGCGAAGTGGCGGGCGCGCTCGAAGAGAAAAGCCGCCGCATCAACGCCGCTGAGGGATACCGCAACGAGCAGGTCGCCCTCGCGCGAGGGCAAGCAGGCGCGCGTGTCAGTATTGCCAAGGCCTATTCTGCGAGCCGCTCAAATCGCGCTTCGGGCGACGCCGCGCGCTTCCAGCTGTTCGAAGAGGGCTACCGCACAGCGCCCGGCCCCAACGCAACGCGCCTCTATCTAGAAGCAATGGACGAAATCCTGCCCGGCCGTCGCAAGCTCATCCTGGACCGCAAGGGCTCGGGCCGCCGCACCCTCTACTCGATCGAGGACAACGTTCTCGTCATGCCGCCGGGATCGATTCCGCAACCGCCCACGATCCCGTTCGACGACGTCTCGGAGCAACCCTAATGCATGATCACATCGACCATCACCACGAGCACGATCATGACCACCATCATGATCATCACGACGGTCATGATCACGACCATGACCACGCAAATCGGCGAAGTTGGGGCGAAGCGCTAGCTGACTATCGCCGCTGGGGACCCTATGCCGCCGGCGTCGTTGTCATCCTGCTGTTGTACGCCTCGTTCCTGACCGTTCGCGAAACCGAATTCGTGCTGGTTACGGCATTTGGTCGGCCGGTCCGCACGATTACTGAAGCTGGCCCGCACGTCAAGTGGCCGTACGAGTCGGCCACGTACTTTGATCGCCGCCTGCGCGTCTACAACCCGACGCCGTCCGAGTTCCTCACCCGCGACAAGAAGAACCTCGTATTGGAAAGCTACGTCCTCTGGAGGATTGCCAAGCCCCAAACCTTCGTAGAAACGGTCGGCAACCCCGAAGCGGCTGAGATGCGGCTGCATGACATCGTCTGGGCGGGACTGGCGGCGTCAATGGGCCGTCATGATCTCGACGCCATCGTCTCCTCCGACCCGGATCAGGTGCGGGCCGAGTCGATGCTCGACGAGTTGTCTAAGCAAACCGGCTCACAGGCATTAAGCGACTACGGAATCGACGTTCTCGACGTTCGCATCAAGCGCCTGAATCTGCCCGAGCAGAACAAGCAGAGCGTCTTCGGCCGCATGAGGGCCGAGCGCGAGCGTATCGCGAGACAATACCGCGCCGAGGGTGAAGAAGAGGCCCTGCGGATTCGCGCCGACGCCGATCGGCAGCGCGAGGAGATCCTGTCCGCCGCCTATAAGGAAGCCGAGGAGATCAAGGGCAAGGGCGACGCCGAAGCGGCACGGGTCTATGGCGACGCCTATTCCCGCAACCCTCAGTTCTACAAACTCACTCGGACGCTAGAGACCTATAAGAAAGCCCTCGACGACAAAACGACCGTCATTCTCAGCTCCGATTCGGAATTACTGCGTTTACTCACGCGTGGGCAATAGCAACGAAGCAGGACGATGAGCACCACTCTAGAGCCAACGGCCACCGCCGACCCCAACGACCGCCCCTCCACGCTGGAGGAAATGTCCGCGCGGCCCGAGCACCGGCCCACGTGGAATCGGGGGCGCATGATCGCCGTGGGCTTGGTTGTGCTGTGGCTGATCACGGGCGTGTATGTCCTCGGTGCCGATCAGCAAGCGGTTGTGACGCGCTTCGGAGCCGTCGTCGAACGCCGCGTCCTGCCGGGGATCCATCTCACGTGGCCCTATCCGATCGCTCAGGTCCACAAGCTCAAGGTTCTGCAACGCCAGCGAGCCTTCATCGGCGGCACACCGGCGGATCAGCCGCTGGGGCAGGTGGAGCCACTCGCGTCCCAGTTTCTGACCGGCGATCAGAACCTCATCAACATCCGCACCGTTGTCCAATACAGCGTCGCTACGCCGGACCAATATCTGTTCCGCGCCGAGGACGTCAGCCAGGCGATCAGCGCGGCGACCGAGGCCGAATTATCTCGGCAGATTTCCTCCCGCAACGTTGACGATGTCCTGACAACCGAGAAGGTCGCCATCCAGGAAACCGTCCGCCAACGCGCACAGGAACTCGTCGATCAGTACGGCCTCGGTGTCGTTCTCTCGACCGTCAGTATCGAGTACATCGCCCCGCCCCCCGAAACGGCCGCCGCCTTCCGGGACGTCGCGAGCGCCCGCGCCGATTCGGTCCGCATCACAAGTGAAGCGCAGGGCTACGCCAACGACCTCATACCGCGCGCCCGCGGCGAGGCAACCCAGTTGCTCGAAGAATCTCGGGGCTACCAGCAGCGCAAGGTCGATGAAGCGCAAGGCGACGCGGCGCGCTTTGTTCAGCTAGCGGTCGAGTACAACAGGAACCCCGCGCTTACGCGCAGCCGTCTCTATCTTGAGACGATGGAAGAGGTTTTGCCGCGCCTGAAGAAAACGATCGTCGACAGCGAAGGCAGCCTCGACATCACGATCATCCGCCGCGAGCCCGCTTCGCGCCCCAGCGAGTCCAGCCTGCCTCCGCCCGCGACGGCCTTTCCGCCGCAGCCATGACCAAGCAGCGCAAAGCGCAGGTCGTCACACTCGCCGTCATCGTCGTCGGACTTCTCCTTGTCGTAGGCCGGGAGACCGGCTGGCGCTTACCGTCGGGCTCTAGTGAAGCGCTGTTCTCGGGATCAGAAGCACCCGACAATCCCACCGACACCATCAACCGCATGATGGACGCTGCCCGCGACGGCGACGTCGATGGCTACCTGGCGTGTTTCAGCGGACAGATGGAAAAGACGCTGCGCCAAAGCGTCGCGGAAATGTCGAACAGCGGATTTGCCGACTATCTCAAGACGAACAACAAGCAGATCAAGGGCTTCGCCATGTATGAGCCCACCGAGGTCTCAGAAAGCGCCGTAGACGTACAGGTAGAGTACGTCTACGGCGACCGCAACGAAGCCCAGCGCTTCCGGCTCGAAAGGCTCTCCGGCCACTGGACGATCACCAAAGTAGACGGCATCGAACGGGTGGAAACGATTGTCCCCTACGGTACTCCGGTCTACTGACCCGCCCCGATCCGTCGGGACAATGCGGGACCACCCGTGTCGGGTCCGTGCGTAACTCCTCCAAGCGCATAGCCGACCACACCATGCCGTCGCAAGCGTGATAATCCACCTATGGATACAAGCAGACGTGACTTACTGCGTGGCGTCGCCGCCCTTTCGGCGTTGCCCGCTGCTTCCCAGACCTCGCCCAGCAGGGAGGGCGGTCCCCCCGTCTACCGAATCATCTACAACTGGGACGGCGCACCGCACGACTACTCAGAGTTTCCACAGTCGCTTGACCAGTTCCTCGACAAGGCCTACGCGCCGATGAAGGGGACGCAGGTCGATGCCCATTTCTGGTGCATCGGTGAGCATGAGGCGAAGTGGCGGTCTGATGCCATGGAGTTGGTCGGGGACAGCGAGAACCGCGTTTACGATTCGGCCCGCTCGATGCGGCACAGCGAAGGGATTCGAGCGATGCTCGACCGCGGTGACGACCCTTACGGGGCATTGGTACAGCGCGGCCGGGAGCTGGACATCTCACCGTGGGCTTCGGTGCGCATGAATGACAACCACTTCCGGGGGCTCCAAGTGGAAGACATGGCGACAGCCATGATGCCTGGCCTGACACGGTTGCGGAAAGAGCATCCGGAGTGGTGCCTCGGCCCGGGGAACGCACCGAAGTGGTTTGCGGCCAGTTGGAATTTTGCCCACCCCGAAGTTCGCCAACACCGCTTGCAACACATCAGCGAAGTTGCTCGGCTAGCCGATTGGGACGGCATTGAACTCGACTGGCAACGGCACGCGTACCACCTGCCACTCGACGACGCCTACCGCTTACGCTACACACTAACCGACCTGCAACGTGCTGTGCGGCGACTGACGAACCGTATTGCTCGGGAGCGCGGACGCCCGTTGCATCTGGCCGTGCGTGTCGCGGCAACGCTCGAGTCCTGCCGCCGCATCGGTTACGACCTGCCGGCCTGGGTAGACGAGGGGCTTTGCGACATCGTCATCGCGGGCGGTGGTGCGCTCACCGATCCCGGCGTTGAAGTCGAGAAGTTCCGCGAACTGCTCAATGGAACGGGTATTAGTTTCTACCCCGGATTCGATAGCGGTTTCTGGGGAGAGCACCAGGGCCTGATGCCCCAGGCTGACTGGGACCACGCATGGGTGCGAGCCATCGCGCAGGGCTACTGGGCCCGAGGCGCCGACGGAATGTACGTCTTCAACTGGCACGCCAATGAGCGTACGCGGCGGCCGCTACTGACCACGATCGGCTCGTCCCAAACGCTGCGTGGAACCGACAAGGTCTACGCGAGTCTCCACCGGCACATCACGGCCGAAGACGGTGACTGGGCTGGCGCCGATCTGCACGACCGCATCTACGGGGAAACGCCTGTCGAACTTCACCACACGTTGACAGGGGACGACCCACGATTCTACATCGCGGTCTACGAGCCGGCGGCAGATGCGCGCGAAGTGGAACTCCACATCGAGATCGACCACTACACCGCTCTCGATAAAGTGCAAGTTACCTTTGACGGCACCGAACTTGGCTCATCGGCTGTCCGCAGCGCGGTGCGTGAGATCCATGATGATCCCGCTGACTTTGGCGAATCAAGCTGGCTGGTTTGGCCGCTTGCTCTTGAAAACGCTGGTCAGGGCGCTCATGAGATCCGGACAGTTCTACTCGAACGCAATCGCCGCGTCAGGCCCCCTCTGGTGGTGAAACACGTCGAGATTCACGTTCGGTATTGAGCCGCCCGGGGGGGACACGAAAGCCTCGGCTAACGCGTTGAAACGATGATCTGTGAAGGGGTTGGTTGCGGGGGAAGGATTTGAACCTTCAACCTTTGGGTTATGAGCCCAGCGAGTAGTGTCCGACCATTCGCATGGCGTAGGTTTTGGGTACTTTCGCAGTAGCTAAGTCGCGTCGTTTCCCGTCCTCGTGGCCATAGGTTTGGCCATAGCGGCGATCGGTGTTTGATCCCGGTCTCTTCCCTCATTGAATCACGCCTCCCGACGCATCCGCCTCGGCGTCCAAGCGGGCGAACCGCGATCGCTGACCTGGGACCGGGGTCTGGAGATGGCGGACCACAAACGCTTCACGCTGGCGACCGACATCGCTGTCTACTTCTGCGATCCCAAGAGCCCTTGGCAACGCGGATCGAACGAGAATACGAATGGGTTGTTGCGGCAGCACTTCCCCAAAAAGACCGATTTATCCGTACACTCACAAGAGCATCTCGACGCGGTCGCTCGGCAGCTCAACGGACGGCCACGCCAGACGCTAGAGTTTGAAACTCCTGCGGAAAGATTTAGCGCTTGTGTTGCATCGACCGGTTGAGCTCGCAGTTGTTCCCATTACGAATCCGTAGGGAGGCACAATCTCTTCCGGTATCGATGGGGGACTCTACTCTTCCTTTCTTGTTCGTTGCACAGATCGTGTTGATGGTTCTTGCCGTCCGCCGCGCCGAGCGTATGGTGAAGCCTTCCTCCGACTGGGCACGGTCGCTCTACATCACGATCGCCTTGCTGGTCGTGTGGGCGCCGATCAGTGCTTGGCTTGCCATCAAGGGGGCCTACACACAGCCGGCAGTCCTAGAAAGGCTACCGGGGTTGTGGATCACAATGGCCCCGGTTCTTATCCTGATCCTCCCCTGGATTCTCTCGGCCGATTTTAGGGACGCGATCAATCGAGTGCTCGCGTCTGTCGGGGTGCATAACGTCGTCCTCTTCGAAGGTCTCCGAGTGTTGGCCATCGGAGGGATCACCAAGGGCTTGAAGGGAGAGTTTTCCCCCGAGATCGCCTTCTATCTGGGGATTCCCGACTTCGTCTTTGGAGCGCTTTCGCTGTTGGCAGGATATCTGCTCTATCAGAAATCTCTGGACCTGAAGTGGATCCTCGCTCTAAACGTCTACGGTTTCGTGATCATCGTACCCGGCGGCGTAGTCTTGATGAATCTTGGCATACCGGGTCCTTGGCACATCGTCCATTCAACGCCGGACATGGTCTCCATGTTCGAGTACCCGATGGCCCTGGCGCCGACAGTGGTGGTGCCGATATTTGTCTCGCTCAACGGCTTCATCGTCAGTTACGCGATGAGCCGAAGGAGCACCCCTTCCTAACCATCGCCTGAGAGGGAATCGCTGCCATGAAACTGCTTTCGGTGAGTGTCTCGATGGGGAAGGAAATTCCCTACTTGGGTCAGGTTAGCCGAATTCGCCGGTATCCCCGTGACCCCTAGCCAAGCTAACGGAGCTGTGAGGACGAACGGAAACCATTCGGTGTCGCCAGCCGGCGAGCGGAATGTGTCATATATCCGTCTAACTTATTCACAAAAACTGACTTAATCAAATCGCTGATGCGTTTGGCTGTGGGGTAGGCAGTCCGGGACGGGTGTCGCTCTCGTACTTGCACGGTCTTTAAGAGCACGAAGTTCGGCTGGATCCGCCCCTGATCGGCCAGTGTAGAGCCAGACGTACCGGAAGGATATAGAACGTCCCTCTCGGAAACTTAGCGCACCAGACTCGGGGGAGTCAGGCAGACGTCCTGCCGTCTCCCGGAGGCGCGCTGCAATATGTGAGCGAGCTTCTGAAACGATGTACTAAGTAAACGCGGCAGAGGTGGCCCGGTGGGTCGCCCTCGGCTTGCGCGGCGTGGTCGCGCCGTTTTGTAGAATGGAGTCCGTCTTGGCGCGCTCGCTCGCCGGGCACGAGGGACTCCATGCATCTTCGACTTTTCGTATTGTTCTGCGCGTCGGTATTGGGTGCGCTTCTCCTGTCGCTCGAAGCGGCTGAGCCGGAGCCGATTGACATCGGTTCGCGGCGGGAGCTATTTGTTGACGATCACTTGATCGGTTCAATGGACGGCGTTCGGGCGCAACTGAACCGGCCTCATTCGGCCGGCAAGGTATTGGCTTTCGACGAGCCGTGGGAAGGGAATACGAGCCTCTATGTGACCGTCTTCGAGGATGACGGGCGCTACCGCATGTACTACCGTGGCAGCACGCATCCGGACTACGTGATCCAGTCGATGGTGAGCCCGAATGAGCCCGTTCCGCAACCGCATCCGCAGCTTACGGCGTACGCGGAAAGTAAGGACGGCATTACGTGGACCAAGCCGCCGCTGGGCCTCTATGAGTTCAACGGCTCAAAGCAGAACAGCATCGTCTGGATGGGCGAGGGCGGGCACAACTTTGCGGCGTTCAAGGACACGAATCCCGCCGCGCCGGCCTCGGAGCGTTACAAGGCGCTCGCGGGTGGGCCACTCATCGCGTTGAAGTCGGCGGACGGCATCCACTGGGAAAAGATGCAGGAAGAGCCGGTGATTACAGACGGCAAGTTCGACTCGCAAAACGTCCCCTTCTGGGATGACGTTCGCGGACACTATGTCGCCGTCTACCGTGACTTTCGGCATGGCGTGCGGACGATCAAGACGGCCACGTCGAAGGACTTCATCCACTGGACGCCTGGGGAATGGGCCGACTATGGCGATGCGCCGCCGGAGCATCTCTACACGAACGCGACGGTGCCGTACTTCCGCGCGCCGCACATTTATCTGTCGTTTCCGAAACGCTTCATGCCGTTCCGTACGAAGGTGGACGACGAGAAGAACAACGGACTCTCAGACGGTGTTTTCATGTCGAGCCGTGACGGGGTCCATTGGAACCGGTTCATCGAGGGGTTCATTCGCCCGGGTCGCGACGAGCGCAACTGGGTGCATCGGACGAACGCGGTTTCGCGCGGAATTCTCCAAACCGGCCCGGATGAACTTTCGCTCTACGTGGCGCGGAACTACACGTACCCGACGGCGCATATCGAACGCATGACGTTGCGGATGGATGGGTTCGTGTCGGTGAATGCGGGGTATCCGGGCGGCGAGCTTGTGACGAAATCGCTTGTGTTCGAGGGCGAGCAGTTGTACTTGAACTACTCGACCTCAGGGGCGGGGAGTATCCGGATCGAGTTGCAGAACGAGAAGGGGCAGGCGCTGCCCGGGTTCTCGCTGGAGGATTCACCGGTACTCTACGGCGATGAGATTGACGGCAAAGTGGTGTGGCCCCGTCCGGGAACGCGGACGGACCGGACGCCCTTGCAGAGGGTCGCGGGTCAGGTAATCAAAATTCGCTTTGTGATGCGCGACGCGGACTTGTATGCGTTGCGGTTCGGCAAGTGATTAGAGAGGAACCGGCATGACACGTAGGAGTTTTCTTACACAGGCGGCGCTGCTTGGTCCCGTTGCCGGTTTGCTTGCGCCAAGCCGGGCCAGTGCCGCGGATTCGCTTCTGCAGGCAGGGTATGCCGAGACCGACATTACACCCGAGATCGGCATGGAGCGGCCGGGAGGATACGGCAAGGGCTTCCATCAATACTTTCATGACGCGTGCAAGGTGCGGGCGGCGGTATTTGATGATGGCCGCAAGCGTGTGGCGCTCGTCGGAACCGATACGTTAATGATCCCGCGTGACTTGGTGTTGAGAGCACGCGAAGTGATCGAACGGAAGGCGGGGATTGACGGCGATGCCAGCATGATCGGCGCGTCGCATTCGCATTCGTCCGGGCCGGTGGGCATGGTGCAACCGGGCGAATACGATCACGCCGACGAGTTCGTCCAGAAGTTAGCCTACGAGGAATCGTCCGCGGCGGACCCGAAGTTCCTCAAGTATGTCGAGGAGCAGATCATCTCGGCGGTGTTGCAGGCGAACGGCAAGAAGAAGGCGCTGCCCTGCGGGGTTGGTTCCGGCTATGAGAAGGAAGCCGCTTTCAATCGCCGCTTCCGTATGAAGAATGGGCGAACGCAGACACACCCACGGCAGGGGAACCTGAACATCATCGGCCCGGCCGGACCGACGGACCCGGAAGTGGGTGTGATCGGAACGTTCGATGAGGACGCTAACCTCGTCGGTTGCATCGTTAACTACGCCTGCCACGCAACGACAAGCCCGGGCGGCATTTCGGCGAATTGGATCTACTATCTGGAGAAGACGATTCGCGGCGTGTTCGGCGAGAATGTCGTGGTGGTCTTCCTGGCGGGCGCGAATGGCGACATCACGCAGGTCGACAACTTGAGTCCGTATGTAAATCCGGGGCGCGAGGAGTGGGCACGGCTGGTCGGATCGCGCGTGGGCGCCGAAGCGGTGAAGGTGCTGGCGTCGATGCATACCGGACCGCTGGGGCCGGTCGATTCGGCGATCGAGGTGCTGAAGATTCCGCGCCGGGTTCCGAGTTCCGAGAAGCTGAACAAGGCCATGGAGCTTGTGAAGCAAGGGCCCGAGAACACGGACCGCACCGAGTGGACGTTCGCCAAAGAAACCGTGATGCTGGATGCGCTGATCGCGAAGACGCCGGTCGTGGATACCGAGGTGCAGGCGGTGCAAGTGGGGCCGGCGGTCTTCGTGAGTAACCCGGCCGAGTACTTTGTCGAGTACGGACTCGACATCAAGAAGCGGAGTAAATTCCCATATACGTACCCCGTGGAGTTGGCCAACGGCTGTGTAGGGTACGTGCCGACCGAGGAGGCGCTGAGTCCCACAGGTGGCGGCTACGAAACGCGCCTGTCAAGCTACAGCAATCTCGAACGGACGGCCGGGACGCGGATCGCCGACGCCGGTGTGCGTTTGGCGAATAGCCTGACACCGGGCAAAGCGCCGACGCGGCCGCCTCACGCGCCGTTCGCGGGCGAGGGGTGGACCTACGGCAACGTTCCAGCTGAGTTGAATGATTAACGGTGCTGCTATCGGCGCGCCCAGAAAGAGAGCACAGGAGTAGACATGTACACAGGAATCGAACATACCGCGATCGCGACGCCGGACCCGGAAGCATTGGCTTCCTGGTACGACAAGATACTGAACTTCCCCATCGTTCACCGCTACGCGGGGAATGTTTTCGTTAAAGCCCCCGATGGCACGATGCTTGAGATCATTCCGTCGGAAGGTGATCCGACTGATACCCAGATGAAGACCCCGGGCATTCGCCACTTGGCGATTTCCGTGGAAGACTTTGATGCCGGCAAGAAGGATCTCGAGAGCAAGGGTGTCGAGATTGTCCAAGAGCTCAACGCGAGCGGGAACCGTCTTGCGTTCTTCCTCGACCCGGAGGGCAACATCCTGCATCTGATCCATCGCGAGTCGCCCATTGCTTAGGTCCTTCGGAACGTTGCACCGCTCCTTGCGAGTCGCGGCTCGGCTAGCGGTTGAACACCTGGGTTCCCGCTAACCGGTGGTTTGGGCGGGTTCGCTGGACGCCGGTTCGGGCTTCTCGCCGTAGATGTTGCGGCGGAGTTCGTCGAGGCGGTGCTCGGCGGCATCGCGGACGTAGCGGAATTTTTCGGTTTCGGCTACTTCCTTGAGGATCGCTTCGTCCGTGAGTTTCTTGATGGCCTTGCGGCGGATCTCTTCGTCCACGGAATGCTTGGCCAGATGGGCGTACACCCCGTCTCCCAGTTGGCGGTCGCGGATTTCGTCGAATACTCGATGACGAACAAACCAGTCGCTATCACCGGTGGCCATTTGCTGGAGAGTGTTGATATCGTCCAGTTCCTTGGCGGCGGCGATGCGCACGTCGGGATCGCTGTGCTTCCACTTGGGCCGGAAAATGTCGAAGAGTCCCATTGCTGTTCTTTATTGTAGAGCCTGGTTGCGGGCCGCGCCGCGGATTCCGAAGCGCACCCGGCGAGTCAGGATGCACAGCTGCCTCACGGGCTGACGACCTGCTTCGCGTCAAACCCGTAGCGCGGATCTCGGTTTTGAGATCCGCGGCCTTTCCCCGCCCCACTAAATCCAAGGAACGGAGCGGCGGATGTGAATCCGCCGGCTCGCGGGCCCAGCCCGCGGAAAACCTCGCAGGACTACGATCGCTCCGTGAACAACTCAATCAACCCCTAACCAAACTCAGAGCCGCCAGGCGTCAGCCTGCGTTGATGGTCCTCGTGCGTTCCGCACCTGACCTGTCCCCTGAAAACGAATCCGAATCTTGAGAGAGAATCGAAGGATTCGGGTGTGTGTAAGGAGGCAGGAAATGACGAGGAAGCGATACACGAGCGAACAGATTATCCACAAGCTGAGGGAAGCAGAAGTT
>Ga0315339_1000419_pt1 | contig 54727 bp, 51 predicted proteins | sample ASW17metaG_FD_204514 | JGI IMG/M metagenome (GOLD analysis project Ga0315339, IMG submission 204514) | Ammonia-oxidizing marine archaeal communities from Pacific Ocean, United States - ASW #17 | ecosystem: Environmental > Aquatic > Marine > Oceanic | place: USA: California | collected 2016-12-05 | reverse complement strand
TTGTCTTTTGACGTTCCCGTCACGATAATCAGAGAGGCTCCAGCCTGTTTGCACGCCACAGTTTGAGAAAGCCCCTGCTGACCGGGCCCCTGGACGAGAACCCGGGAATCGTATCCAACGCCGCAGTCCAACAATGCCCATTGGATCCCGTTCGCCATCGGCGTAACCACCCCCGCCAACTCAGGTGTGACGCCGACCGGGACTTTATGCACAACCGCATTCCAGGGCAGATACATGTACTGGGCAAACCCACCCCACAAGTGCGGCGGCCGCTCAGCGGATGTATAGCCGAAGCGAATCGCGTCTGGATTCCTGCGCCAGTCCGTACCAGTACAGAGTCGGTATTCTCCCCTGTGACACCATTCGCAGGAAAAACAGGGAACGTAATGTTCCACGAAGACGAGATCGCCCTCCTTTACCCCCTTTCGCTCCATGAACTCGCTACCGGCTTGAGCAATGTAGCCAATGTTCTCGTGGCCCATGATGACAGGCACTTCGATCGGGGGCTTCGCATAGAACTTCACGTCCGTCCCGCAGATGCCGGCGACCTCCATCCTCAACAGCGCGCTGTCCGAGGAGACCTCCGGCATGGGAAATTCCCGAAACTCCGTTTGGTGAGCACCCGTCCGAACGGCTGCAAGTACCTGCCTTGTCATGTATTTTCCAGAGCTCCCGACGGATTCATCAGTGTATCAGTGGCTGCCGGAAGCTAGCAATCGAAGTGGGACGACGTTATATGGATCGGATACCTAGGAGTTTCCGAGGACGCAGCCCGATAATACGTAGAACTGGACAGGAAAGTAGAGCATGGTCGTGACCGGCATTAAAGCATCAAGGAAGCGGCGGTAGCGTCTCCTTCTCCAGCTCGTAAGGCTGATCCATCTTGGGTTCAAGACCCTGGCTAGCCAGTGCATCGGCGAACATCGTGCGAACTTCTCGGCGCTCGTCGGCGTAATCAATCTGATGCCCGCCGATCCGGCGACTGATCCAGGCCTTCGGAACACCCTGTGAATTGCGAATGGCTACGCCCTCATACTTAAACGCCAGGTATCGGGCGGGCGTATCTCCAGTATTGAAGTGCTGGTGATACCACATCGTCGGTGGAGTAATTAACGCGCCGGGCTCCCAGTCATATCTCTTTGGCTCCTCCCCTTCCGGCCACATCAAGGTATAGCCTGTACCCGACAAAATGATGACATGCGCGCCTGGTCCATGCGCATGGGCTTTCTTATAAGTCGCAATCGGCATTTGGGATATATGACTGTTGAGGGAGCTTTTTGCCATATTGAACCGGATGTGCCCGCTCCCAGCCCCGCGTTCCTTTGCATCAACTAGCGGCAGGTTGACCGCATCTGCAACGAAATTCGTTTCCAGAAGAAACCCACTAAGATCACCTTTCGGCGCAAAATAATCCGGCTCACCGGAGAAGCGGCTGACGAAATCCACCGGAGTGTTGAAGATAAACTCGGGTTCTTCAAAAACATTCATAATCGGTGGCAGATTCGTAACTGCCACGAACCGCACTTTGTTTTTTCCCGAACCATTGAAATGTTGATGCCTCGCGTTTACAGGGATAGCGAACAACGCCCCAGCCTGCCATTCGAAGGAGACCTTTTTGCCCGCATCGTTCCATACCATCGTTGAGCCGCGACCCTCGAGAATCATGACCAGCTCTTCATAAAGTTGACGCTGCTCGTTTAGCTTATCGCCCGGACCGATCTCGCAGACATAGCAATCATTCGAGGTCCTTGAGGCGTCGTGATTGATGAACACTGCGCGACCGTTCCGGCGAGGCCACGGTTTGAGCTCAACAGAATTCAAATCTGGGACGTAAATCCCATCAATAATCTCAAGACCTTCTTGGTTCACCCAGCGGGTGTACGGTGTTTCCTTTTCCTTCGAAAACTTCTTTGCAATATCGTCTGAGACGAGGGCATGCTTGCTCATACGCCTAGTGGTACCTCGTGGGCTGTTGACTTGTTAACGTTTAGCTCCGCTTAAGGATGCTACAATTTCGCTCGACGCGCTATGCTCGAATGCTTATTCCGTTGCCGCCAAATCGAGGGCCACGTTCAACGGTAACGGCGACGGATAAGAATGGAATACTACACTTTGTTGTTGCTTGGTTGCCTGGTCGGCATGCAACACGCGCTAGAAGCGGACCACCTCGCCGCAGTAGCCGCAATGACCACGGGGCGAACCTCCCGTAAGGCGCTCGTACTGCGCGGAAGCGTCTGGGGCCTCGGGCACACCATAACGTTGTTGTCGATTTGTGGCTTACTTCTGGTATTCGGCGAGACCATCTCACCTCGGACGGAGGGACTGCTCGAGCTTCTGGTTGGTCTGATGCTCGTGCTTCTCGGTGCCAATGTCCTCCGAACACTTCGGACGCAGCGAGTTCATTTTCATGTTCATGAACATCAAGGCGGCGTGCGCCACGTGCATGCACACTCTCACGCCCAGGATGACAGGGAACACTTGCGCGGTGAACACCGCCATGGACATCGAGAGCTGGGCTTGGGTCGCGCCCTGGCGGTGGGTATGGTGCACGGCGCAGCAGGGTCTGCTGGGTTACTGGTGCTTGCGGCTGCCGCTGATTCACTGCTGAACGCCGTCGGATTCGTTATCACCTTTGGCCTCGGTTCAATAATGGGTATGGCTGCACTCTCCTTCGTCGCCGCCTATCCTTTAAGACTTCTCGAACGCTGTGCGAGCTGGTTTAACACTGCCGTTACTGTAGCTATCGGTTCTATCGCTGTAATTATCGGCACTCGATTATTTGCACAAAGCCTGGGAGCTCTTTGAAGCACCCTATCCGGCGACTGACCCCCGACGACTCGGTCGAGACCCCTGAAAGATGGTGTATATTGGACTTCGTAGGCCGATCGGCCTATCAGACGGAATAAAAACCGGCCTAGCGGCCAACTAAGGAGCTCGAATGCCGGACTCGAAACCCACTGGGGAAAAAGACGTTGTCTGGGAGCGCTGGACCCGAAAAAGAACGTTCGTACGTGGGCTGGAAGGAACGTACGGTGAGCTCGTAAAAGAACTGTTCTCACAACCCCGAATCTATTCCACGCGGGATCTAGGTTGGAAGGGCGGCCCTCAGAACTTCGGCAAGAAAGTCATCAATCCACAGGCTGTCCGTGTGGCACAGTCGATAGAATCGCATATCGATGTCTTTGCACCCGGTGGTCACGGGCAGAAGCACGGCCACATGAACAGCGCCGTCTTCTTCGTGCTAAAAGGTAAAGGCCACGACGTACATGACGGGCGCCGGATCGATTGGGAAGCCGGAGATGCATTGCTGGTTGAAAACTGTTGCGTTCATCAGCACTTTTCAGATGATCCGGACGAAGAAACAATCGTCTTGATCATGAAAGCTAAACCACTGTTCCTCTTCATGCATCTGCTGTTTCAGAAGGTTGTCGAGTTTCCGCCGACAGAGCCGGTTCCGGGGCAGGAGGACTACGCTCCGCCGACCACGCTTTAAGACGCCCGGCCCATCCACACAGGACAGATTCCCATGGACAATAAACCTTCTTTCGTTAGCGACACCGAACGGCAACGAGCCCGAACCGATATCAGCGCAGATTTCTACGCCCAGGCGCTCGAAGCATCTAAGGAATTTCGAAAGGAATACAGAGAACGAACTGACATTGTGAAGTCCTCTGACATGCCCATGGAGCGCACCGCTGATGGACTCATAAAACACATTATTAATGAGGGAATGAACACACGGGAATGCTGTATCGACATCTACATGCAGTTCATACCCTCGAACGGCGCGACCGGCACTAGTCGTCACCTATCCGAGGAAGTTGCGTTCGTCATCGAAGGTACAGGGCACGACCTACACTACGACGTGAGCTTCAAACTGGAGGATGAGTTCATCTGGGAATGGGAAACGACGCCAAAGAAATTCGAATGGGGGCCAGGTGATTACATCTACATACCGCCCTACTGCGCACACAAACGAGTAAACGACGATCCGGATAACGAAGCACGGGTCGTTGTGATCAACAGCAGGCTATTGAAACCGATGGGATTTCACTGGTTCGATCAACTGGAACCGGCGGAGGGCTTCGAGGACGTCTGGGTGCCGCCCAAGGATTGAGGAGCCTGAAGGAAAGATCGGTGAGGCTCACATCGCACAAAGTACGTATGGCGATCCTAGCGATATCGCTCGCATTTTCGGCTCCTGTACTGTGGGGGGTCGTAAATGGCTACTACGTGGGAAAGAACATCACGTATATCGTCGCTACGAACGCTGGTGGTGGCTATGACGCCTATGCGCGCTTGATCGGCGGCCACCTGGAACAGAAACTCAACGCTGAACACGTCATTATCAGAAACGTACCGGGCGCTGGGCACTATATCGGAGCCAACACTCTGGCGAGATCTCGGCCAGACGGCCTGACAATCGGCACCTTCAACGCCGGCCTCATCTATGGTCAACTAACCGGTAACAGAGCGTTACGATTCGACCTGAGGAACCTCGGTTGGATCGGCAAGGCAGCCGGTGAACCTCGAGCGATGGTCGTATCGGCGCGTTGTGCAATAAAGACGATCGATGATCTAATCGCCGCGGAAGAGCCCGTTGCGTTCTCAGGCGCTGGCATCGGCTCGGCATCCTACGCCGACACACGCCTGCTCTCGGTAGCGCTCGGTCTAAACATCAAGATCATACCGGGGTATCAAGGCACCGAGAGCGAAATGGCTATGATGCGCGGCGAAATCTGTGGCCAGATAGGTTCCCAGAGCTCCTCTCAAGGTTTTGTAGATGCCGGCTATGGTAGTTACATCCTCACGATTGGTGGTGACATGGTGGGGATACCGAACGCGATGGACTATGCAGGCGACGAACGGGCCCGCCAGATCGTCCAGCTCATCAGTAACATGGCTGAGCTTGGCCGAATCAGCGCAGCACCACCCAATACCCCTCAAGAACAACTTGAGGCGTTGCGTACCGCCTATCGCTCCGCGCTGGAGGACCCCGCACTGCTCGAAACAGCGAGCCGCATGGGCCGACCCATTGAACCAGCCTATGGCGACGACGTCAGGCAACTCGTGGTCGGCGCTCTGGATCAGACTCCCGAGTCCATTCAGATCATTACTAGGGCTCTCAACGCTGACGCGCTTTAAAGTGGACCGTTCCGTGACCGCTCACTATCAATACCCAATCCCTCTAACTGGTGCGCCCCTAGCGTAAGGCCAACGACGAGCTATGGAGATCAGTGGAATACTGAACGCGCTGATCACGGTCGTTGGTTCCCCAACGCACGTACTGCTCCTGCTGATCGCAGTTCCCGTCGGTATGTTCTTCGGCGCAATCCCCGGTCTTGGAGGCAAGCTAGGCATCGTTCTGGCCATCCCATTCGTATTCGGCATGGATCCCTTAGCCGGGGCGATATTCCTGGTAGCCATGCACTCTGTAGTACACACCGGCGGCGCCATCCCCAGCATCCTATTCGGGGTCCCGGGCACTGGTCCGGACGCTGCGACAGTGGTCGACGGGTTACCAATGACGCGGAGTGGACAGGCGGGTCGCGCCATCGGTGCCGCACTGGGTGCATCGGGAGTGGGCGGCGTGATCGGCGGCCTGTTTCTCTTGGCCATAATGCCGTTGTTGCGACCTGTCGTGCTCGCATTCGGCCCCGCTGAATTTTTCCTGCTTGCGCTTTTCGGAATCACGTTCATTGCCATGCTAGCCGGTGACTCACTTATTAAGGGGCTCCTCGTTGGTCTGTTCGGTTTGATGATGGCGTTCGTCAATCTCGATCCACAGACCGGCGCACAACGCTATACCTTCGACTTCCTGTTTCTCTGGGACGGCATCGACATCATCACAGCCGTCCTAGCTATCTTTGCAATCCCCGAAATGATCGCCCTTGGAGTGGCGGGGGGTTCGATTGCGGAAGTCAGACAACGGGCAAGTTACGGACTTCAAGGAGTCTTAAAGGGTATCCGCGACGTGTTTCGGCACTGGGGACTGACGATTCGAACTTCCGTTATCGGAGCATTCATCGGCATGATTCCCGGCCTAGGCGGCGAAGCCGCGTCGTGGATCTGCTACGGCCATGCCGTCCAATCGTCCAAAACTCCAGACCGCTTCGGTAAAGGAGCGGTTGAAGGCGTGATTGCGCCGGAAACCGCAAACAATTCCAAAGAAGGCGGTTCATTGCTCCCAACGTTGTTCTTTGGTGTGCCCGGATCGTCCGGCATGGCGATTCTTCTGGGTGCGTTCGTGATGCTTGGGATTCAGCCAGGCCCAAGCCTCGCGCTCACCGGCATGGATATCGTCTGGACGCTCATCTGGGCACTAATGATCGCGAATATTTTAGCGGTCCTTATGTTTTTCGCCGTGGCGCCCAGTTTCAGCTATCTCAGCTATGTCCGCGGCAGCCTTTTGATTCCTTTCGTGTTCACACTCACGTATCTGGGTTCCTATCTGAGTCATAGGGCCTGGGAAAACCTCGTACTGTTGACCGTACTCGGCACCCTTGGTTATCTGATGAAGAGACACCATTGGCCGCGACCTCCCTTCGTTATTGGCTTGATTCTTGGACCGATCGTCGAGGACTCCTTTCACAAAGCGACCGCCCTTTGGGGACCACTCTTCATTCTGCGACCGGGAGCTATGGCCCTCATGGCTCTGATAATAATCAGCTTCGGGATCTATTTCTGGCGAGCGCGCAACAAGAAACTTAAGAAGGCTCAGAATGCCGTTTAGGATTTTGTTAAATGGACCGGTGTTTACTGCGCTCATGATGTTCGTGGTGTTCGCCACGATGTCACTGATTGCCTTGAGCTTTCCGGATAAAGCGAGGTTGATGCCACTGATAGTTGGGATACCAGGAACCATCTTGGCACTCGTACAGCTTTTCATCGAGCTGCGTTCCACACTCAGTCAGACAGCTGAGAACGCCGACCTTGTACCGGAGACCGTAGAAGCCGAACGACAAATGTTCACCTGGATGTTTCTATTCTTCTTTGGAATCCTTGGGTTTGGATTTATCTATGCGGCACCTTTACTCGTCTTCGGCTTTCTCTGGTTTGGAAAAGAGGAATCACTCAAGATCGGCCTCGTCGGCGGAGCCGCGACATGGGGCATCCTCTACGGCTTATTCCAGAGGGGATTCCAGATCCCACTTTTCGATGGGCTGCTCCTGGAATGGTTGGTGGGGTAAGCTGTTGCAGGCTGGACTCTAGGGCCAACTGAACGATTAGGCGATTGACACCAGCCGATGAACCCATAAGCTTTACAGCGCATGGGGTATGGCACGGAGATCAGGTGGCCAACAAGTTTAAAATTAGCTTAATTGTAGCGGCGTTCAGCGCTTTCGCATTGACGGGCACCGTGTCGCTGGCGGATTACCCTGAGAGGGATATCACAGTAATCATCCCCTACAGCGCAGGCGGTGGCTTTGACAGTTACGTACGAGGTGTCCTGCCTGTCATGCAGAAATACCTCCCGAACCAGGTCAATCTCATACCAAGAAACATGCCAGGAGCGGGTGGACGCAAGGGTGCCACAGCCATATTCAGAGCCAGGCCGGATGGCTATACGATCGGCGCGTTCAATGTTCCCGGGCTACTGTTACCTGACCTTCTAGGCGAACCTGTCGGATACGATCTATCGCAGGTCACATGGCTCGGACGTATGTCAGAAGACCGCTACGCGATGGTGGTCAAAAGCTCGAACGGCATCTCAAGCGTAGAAGACTTAAGGGCTCTCGGCAGACCCATCAAGTTCACCGTAACAGGCGTCCGCTCCAGTGCCCACGCCGCGACGGTGATCGCTACTAATCTACTCGGCCTCGACGCCCGATTCATCACCGGCTATCAAGGTAGCCAGAACTACATCCTGGCTGTCGTTCGCGGAGACGGAGACGTAGCACTCGGACCATCGACCTCGGTAAGGGCCTATACAGACTCGGGCGATCTACAGATCATCGCTAGCCTCAGCCAAAACAGGCCTACCCCGGGCAGCCAGACAGCGGCCGACCTGGGAGAACCCGATCTCGCGCGACTAAACGTCCAGCGCATGTTGGGTGCACCACCGGACTTGGTTAATGAGGCGCGCACGGTTCTGGAGAACGCTCTCAGTCGCGCGCTTGTCGATCCCGAACTAGAGGCCTGGTCGATATCCACCGGCCTTCCACTAGCACCGCTTTCAGCCGAAGACACCGCCGCGAACGTCAGCGATCAACGGGAGCTGTACGCGCAGTACAGGGACCTGCTTCTCTAACCCACTCCTATTGAATCTACGACACTTACCTATGGAGTTCTCATGGCGCTCAAAAACATGAAGATCGAAGTCAACAATGCCGTCTTCTCGTTGCCATATCACGTCGCATTAGAAGAAGGCCTTTTCGAGAAGGAGGGACTGGACGTCGAACTCATCCCTGCAGGTTCTGGCCGCGATCGCGACAAAGAGGTTCCTAGCGAGCCGATCCTGGATCATAAGGCCGTGAAATCTTACGGCTGGCACGAAGGCATCGAGAAGGGGGAATACTGCATGTATCGCGCTTGCGAGTGGGGGCAAATTCGCCGAACGCAAGACAGCCACAAGGGGGCACGCGTCATTTCCAAGCGAGCGGCTGTAGCTACACAGGCGCTAGTTGTCCTGGGCGATTCTCCATACAACATCCCATCTGATCTACACAACGTGATCGTTGGTGTGAACATGCACGCCGGATCGCACTACGTGACACTCTCGTTGCTCGAAGGCTATCTTAATCAAGACGAGATCAGGCCAGGTCACGTCGGGGGACCAAAGCAGCGACTAAAATTTTTGGAAGACGGGAAAATCGGTGCCGCCGCCCTGATGGAACCTTGGATCACCGTTGCGGTCAAACGCGGGCACAAAATTCTGTGCGAGGCGTTCTATGAGGGTGCCGAGGTTGGCGTCCCCTCGCTGGACCCCGAGGGTTACGCAGCCGTGGACCGAGCCATCCGGAAGGCGGTCGATAAGATCGACGAAGACATCGAGCCCTATCTGAAATTCATGATCCGAGAAGTGCCTAACGAGATCGCCAGCGTCAGTGAGAACGATTTTTACCTTGGCCGGTTTCGCTACGTCCATCCTCGACCATATACGGCCGAGGACTACGAGCGCATTTACGACTGGATGGTGGGCTGGGATCTACTAGCTCCGGAAAGCCGCTTCGAAGCCATTATAGACGAGCGCCTAGGCGCCTTGGCTTCATAAGCCTAGCAAGCGAACCGCCTCGTCGATCAGCGGTTGAGGCGTGCTCAATGCCCGCTCAACGTAGCCGGTAAGTTCGTCGCCCGGAATGGGATCCAGTTCTATGTGTAGCGAAGTCAGCGCCATGCGAGCGAACTCGGGATCCTCGACGAGACGCGCGAACGCCTCCCGTAGAACTACGACTCTGTCCTGCGGTACCCCCGGCGGCGTGAAAAGAGGCCAGCCCAAGGTAAAACCAATCTCAACGAGGTCGACGAGTGCCCGGTCCTGGTCCGAATCCACGAGCTCCCGCAGGTGAGGCACACCTGGTGCACGGTCGGGATCGGGTGGTCCTATTCTCAGTAGGTGAGTGAGGGAACCGTTAGAGAGCCATTCCGGGCGAAGGTTCGCCCAAAAATCCAGCGCGATTGCCTGCCCGTCGACCTCGCCACGTTCCATTGCCAACACGACCGCGCTTCCACCCTCATACCCGGTAATGATATTGATACGTAAACCCAGTAACGCGTTAGCGAGGGTTGGAATTTGAAATAACGGAGAGCCCCTTCCAGAAGCCCCCAGGAAAATCTCCTTGGTTCGGGCATCCTCCAAAGTCATCGTGCCAGCCGTGTCTAGTACCGCGAGGGTGTTAGTCGAACGGAACGCCGAGCCGACCCAGTTCAACCGACTTCCTTCATATTTCGCCCGATTCGGCTCCAGTAGCTCGGCCGTAATCATCCCCGGTGACGAATAGCCCATGACGGTTCCGTCACGGGGAGCCGAACGAAAAACGTGATTAGCCATGGTGACACCGCCGCCGCCCGGCATGTTCTGAACGATCACCGTGGGCCCGCCGGGGATATGCCGCTCGAGAAAACGCGCGATCAACCTTGCCGAAGTATCAGTCAGCCCACCGGCCCCGGACCCGACCAGGATGCTGACTGTGCGCCCCGTGTAGAAGTCCGGCTCATCTTGACCAGACGCTTGCACGGAAAAGAGCAGGAGAAACGCAACGACGACCCGATACACGCGTTAACCTCGTCTAGCCTCTTAGGGCGCGCAATCCGGCGCCGGATAATCCGGCGGGTCACCGAATATCATCCCGGATGCGTATACCACCTCACAGGTCTCCAGCTTCAGGATGCGCGCCCGCTCGCTCAGATTAATGTAGGGTGCGCCACTCCTCACCCGCCGGCCAGTTAGTGTGACTGCATCACCAGGCCGCAACGTTTCATTGGTCCAGCCGATGCGGGCTAAGCCGGTCGCATTTGAAAACTCGGCCTGCCATCTCACAGCCTGCCCGTCCTCGTCCTCCACATCGAGAATGAGTCTGGAGTGGGGATTGATGATCTGCAGCGCAACGACCGTCCCGGACAGCGTGGTGATCGTTTCTTGGTAGCGCCCCGCGTCGCCGTGGTGCGTTGACCCCATGATCGGGGTGAGCATTAGGGTCGCGGCTATTATTAAGCGGGCATGCGGCATAGTCTGCATCCTCCAACCCAGCACCGTAGAGCCAAATTGAGCAAATGACTCATTACGAAGGCGCCGGCGAGGGCTCCGATACAAATAGAGCAAGGAATACAGCAGAAGAAAGCTCGCCCAGCCTCTCGTTTTGCTGAGCGAGCTGCAATCCTCTACCAGACCCCTGGCCACGGTTTGCCGACGAGGAACTCAGAGTTGGCCCCTTCCCGCGGCCGGAATTTCATTATCCGGCCGTTATTCACAGAAGCAGTGTAGAAGTTGCCCTCCATGTCAGTGGACATCCCGTGCACGCCCCACATGCCGCCGGGGAAATCGCCCCAGCTGCCCCAAGAGTAAAGGTAATGCCCCTCGAGATCGTAACCTACAATCTTGTGCGTGCCTTGATCGGCCGCCCATAGCTTGTTGTCGCTCGTCACGATGAAGCTGTGGATGTCGTGTGGCTGTCCCCGACGACCCTTCCAGAAACTCCACTCGTAGAGATACTCTCCATCTTCATCGAAAACCTGCACGCGACCGTTATCGCGATCGTTCACGAATACGCGCCGCGTCGTAGGATCAACGGCAATCCCGTGTACATTATTCCAATACCCTGGCCGGGTCTCCTGACCAGAGCCACGACCTCTCTCACCCCACTGCGCTAGGATATTGCCATCCATGTCGTACTTAATGACGCGCGTGTTGTCGTAGCCGTCCGCGAGATACATCGTGTTCTCATCCATGAACGCTAGGAACGTCGGCCGACGAAGGTGATTGTCGCCTTCACCCGGCTCTCCCGGTGTACCCAGCGTCAGAACTAGCTCGGAGCCATCGTTTGTGAACTTGGCGACAAAGTGCCCATCCGCGTCCACTATCCAGACATGCTTCTCCGGGTCGTAAGGGCTTATTTCTACGTCATGGGGTCTGTACCAGAGATGATCCCACTGGGTCCACTCCTCCACGATATTGCCTTCGCGATCCACAACCAGCACGCAGTGCTCCCAGCGCCAGTCGATGCCTGCTCTGCCGCGCCCTGGCTCCTCCAGCTGGTCGCCGTTCGGGATTGCACCACCCGCCTGGCGCAGCGGTAGTCTGAAGTTCGGGTAATGAAAACCCGGTCCGAGTTCCGGTAACCAGACCCCCCTTCCCCCCGGTCGTTCCATGATCGGTAACTCACCTTTCTGCACGAGAAATACTCGGTCCGGATTCTCGGCGAAAACATCCATGGTGACCGAATAGGTCCAACCCTCGTGCCCGGGCAGGCTCTCCGACATCGGCTTTGGCCAGTTCTCGACGACATCGTACGGCCCGAAGGCGTCCTGGCCGCCTATCTGTCCAGGAATGGCCGCAAATCCCGCGCCGGGTAAGGCCTGTTCCTGCACGTGACCGGTCTGGCTCCCCACTAAAAGGATCACCAGAAGCCCAGCAGCCAACGCCCCAATGCTCTGATTAGTTTTGTTCATACTTTTACTCCGCCAATCTCCTAACAAGTTTAGTAATACCCAACGACCACCAGGCTCATCTCGTTTGCTGAGCTTGAAATTCCTGCGCCCGAATTCTCGTGCCGTTCAAGACGTTGATAATGCCGTAGTTCTGTTCGTGACACGCAAACTCAAAGAGCGGCGGCTCAATCCTAGGCCAAGGGACCTCCACCGTCCACGGGGTCTCCCAAGTCGTTGGATCGTTGACCGTCGCTTCGTAAAGCAGAGTATCTTCGTCGGTGCGGGTGAAACGCTCAATGAGACGCATGCCGCCCGCTGCACCTCGCCACTTCCGATCCTCATGAAAATTCGTCGATTCCACGACGAGTGTATCGCCCTCCCAATGGCCGCGCGGGTCGCCCAACCATTCACGCAGATTCCCAGGCGCGTGGGGACGCTCATCTACTGGAATGACGCGTACCTCACTGTTCGCTTGCGTCATGATTAAGACGTAGTCACGCGTCTGCACGATGTGCGATTCGCTGTCATGGTTCAACGGCAGCCTCGGTGGGCCCTGGTTCCCGGTAACACACCGCTCGTATAGGTTTCGGGATTCGATCGTGTGGCGCCGAACCTGCGCAGCGAATCGTTCCTGCCCCTCCGGGGTTAATGGTGGAAGCCTCCCATCCGGCGGATCAACAATCAGTGAAGTTCGTCGGTTAGGTCTAACCGGGCTCTGCCAGTTATCCATACCAAACTCTTTCCAGTCGTAGTGCACCGTCGCCGGATCGACCGCCGCATCCTCTGCCACGGCAATCTGAAAGGCTTCGATGGCCTCTTCCGCCGTATACAAAGGCTTGTCAGCGAGCTCGTCGGGGCGTTCGAGGGGCGTATATCCCAGATTTAGCCAATACCCCTGCAGATCCGGATCACCCCAGGTGGTGCGGGGAGACCTTTCGCGTGGCTGCGTCGGGTCCCAAACACGCTCCAATGCCCTAGCGAGAGCCGCATCAACGTCCTCCTGGAAGTATGCGAGAGACTCTTCGTTCGTCCGCGGCGACAGGGCGCGAGCGCGCTCCAGAGTGTCCCCTAGACGCTGATTAACCAAAGCGGACGGCGGTGGGGATTGCGCGCCGAGTGACGATGACAACAGTCCGAGCGCGACGAACCGAGCCGCGCCCCCAACAGCCGCCAGCACGGGGCTCCACCGGCAGCACTCAGCCACGAAAATTGTCATTTCACACTCCCCCGGATCAAATCGCCGAGGCGCGAGCAGGGGCTATGCTGAACGTAGCCCCTACTGTCTCAATACGCGCTGGACACAGCCGATCACCACATAAAATTGTCGCGATCCACTGCCTCGCCGCGCAGATACACCGAAGAGATCTGCCGCGTGTTCGTGATGTCATCAAGCGGGTTTGCTTCGAGAATGACGAAGTCCGCGCTTTTGCCCGCTTCAAGGGTGCCCATGTCGTCAAGCCCGAGGAGCTCCGCCGCGTTACCTGTCGCAGACACGATAACGTCTCCAGGAGACATCCCGGCCTCGGCCATGTCCTCCATCTCGACATGTGCCCCCCACGGTGTGTTGCCGTCCGTACCCATAGCGATCGTCACGCCTTGCTGACTCAGCCTGGCGAGATTGCGCGCTTGAATCCCGTAGGCCGCTTGGGCCATGGGGTCACTGCCCATGGACTGCAACTGCTGCAGGCTTCCCGCTGGGATCGAACCCTCAAGCCAACTGTAATCGGCGCTCACACCTCGGCCGGGCAAGTTGGGAATGAGCACGACGTCCGGGTTGGCGTTAAAGAGCCGGATTGTCTCGCCGTCGATATCTCGGTCACGTACCCCGTGGGCGAAAATGTCGAGTCCCGCTCGGAGCAACCCCTTGGCATCTTCTTGGTTGAAGATGTGCGCCGAAACACGAACGTCATTCTGATGCGCCACGTCGATGACGGCACCATAGAGTTCCGGCGTCAGCTTATCGAACTGGCCATTTCGGTCATCCACCCAGATCTTGACGATGTCCATGTCGCGCGCCGCTTCAGTGCGCACGGCCTCCCCGGCCTCATCCACCGTATTGATCCAGTGCACCTGACGACGACCCGGCTCGGGACGAGTGATACCCGTTCCCGTAGAAAGGTACCGCGCATGTCCGGCATGGATTTCGTCGCGCATCTCCAATGGGGTACCCTCAAGATCCGAGCCCATGCTCATCGCGGCACCAACACCAAAGTACGCCCGCCGCCTCAAGTCGTTGAGGAGATCCTCACGGGTGGTTCCCATGTGAACATGCGTGTCCACCAACGCCGGTATCACCGTCATACCGCTCAGATCCATGGCTTCCGCACCCGCCGGCACCGAGACCTGACCTGCCGCACCCACGGCGGTGATCTGGCCGTTCTCAACTACGAGTGAGCCATTCTCAATGACCGAGCCGTCGCCGATAATAAGCCGCGCGCCTTCGTAGACCGAGGCGTCACCCCCATCAGGAGCCTGGCCGCATGACGCTAACGCCGCAAACAAGGGTAGCGCCAAAGCTTTAGCGGCAGCGCCCCGGTAATGCATTTTTCTCTTTATTCTGCGCATCGATACTTCCCCAAGTGACCGAGTGTTATTCCCCCTCATCTTACCCCTCGGACGGGAATTGGAGAAGCCGAGGGGCCCCGCCGACTGCAAGTCCTCCGCCTCCTTGTGCCGAGACAGGCGAAACGAGTTACCCCATATTCCCACCTATGCCCTCCCGGTTGACTGATGGGGGCCGCAAGCCCGCCATTTTTTTGCCCTCAGCCGTCGAAGCCCATCGGACCGGCGAGGGTGATCAGAGCCCGAAGTTTAACTAAAGTAATATGTTAGGTTATTACTATATATATCTGATTATAGGTATTTTTTGTGGTCAGCCGCGCTGAGTGCCTTGGCTCTTATACCGACTAGGCCATACGCTCAGCAGGCGCGCCTACCGACTCGGACCATTCCTGGAACCACCGAGACGTTGCCAATCATGGGTCTAGGTTTGGAAAAAGCCGTCAATCAGCGGCCCGGGCCCGCTCACCGCAGTACTAAAGGGACCCAGGGGGAAGAAAACGGCACCTTCAAAGGCCCAATCACGATCCGTCTTACTCGAAGGTGATCGCGCACCTAATCGTTGCGACCCGCATCCTCCGGCGCTGCGCCCGGCCCACCTGAGCCCGCAAATAGGCGACGCCCATCCGGAAGTGTGACGTCACGGCCGTTAGCCCGCAGAGAGCCATCTCGAGCCTGATAGCCTTCCACTAGAACCACCGTACCCGGTGCTACCGAATCCTTTGTCCAGCCGCGCCGCACCAAGACACCTGCCGGCCCTGCTTCGATCATCCAGCTCTCAACCGCACCGTTTTCTCGAGTGACGTCGATATGGAGCCACGAGTGAGGATTGATCCACTCCATCCGCGTTACCGTCCCTTGCAGTCTGACGGGCCTGGTGGAGTCGAATTCTGCGGCGAACGCGTGATGAGCCGTCGCAGGGACCGCAGCAATCAACAGGCCGATGCCGATCCCAACAAAAGCTATTCGATTATTAACCATGGTCTTGCCTCATTGATTAGAGTCCCCGTCGGCCGCCTGTTCCGTTGCGCGCGCACCGCTCAAGATATTCGTCAAACCATAATTTCCCTCGTGACAAGCGTACTCGACGAGTTCGTACTGATCATCATCCTTCTGAAAATTGAACCTGGCGGTCCAGGGGCTTACCCAGATCGTTGGATCGTCCACTGTAAACTGGTACTCGAGCGTGTCTGGACCGATACGCGTGTAGCGTTCCACCAGAGTCATGTCTTCGCCCGCCCCGAGGTACGGAGCCTTGCCGTTAAAATTCGTCACCTCAACCACCAGGGTGTCCCCATCCCAATAACCGCGTGGATCTCCCAGCCATTGCTTGAGATCCGCTCCCAAATGTGGCCGATTACCGTCCGTCGGTATCACCCGTGTTTCGTGGATCATCTCCTTTTGGACAGCCACATACCCCGGACCTTGCACGATCTGCAACCCGTTGTTGTAAACCCCCGCCCGCATGAGCCTGGGCAATCCGCGGGTGATACACCGCACCCAAGTGCTCAAATCCTCCGGTCCCGCGGGTAGGCCTCCGTCCACTCTCTCCGCCGCCGCAAACGCCTCGCCTTTGGGTGTCATCGGCGGAAGCCTTCCATCCGGTGGATCGATCACCAATGCGACTTGCCTTGACGGTGCCGACTTTGCGTAGCCCAGTGTCGTGTCCCGCCACTCCCGCTCGTAGCCCCAGATACTGTTCAACGTGCCGCGCTCCCGCCGCGCAGCGGCCTCCTCCGGTGTCAAGGCCTCCGCCTCCTCAGCCGTAGGGCGCTCGAGGGGTATGCTGTGTGCGGCATCACCGCTCCAGACGCCTTGAAGGTCTGGTTCTCCCCAAGGCGTCAGGGGAACCGTGTACGGCTCAAGCGCCCGCATCGCCAGCGCTTCGCCCTGTTCGATCATGACCCCGACCCATCCCGGCTCCACCACCGCCAAACGGACACCGTCGGGCCCCGTCAGGTACCCACGCTGTGCGTCATTGCGACTCGGAGCCGAATCGTCCTGAACCACGACACCCTGGGAATCCCACTCCGCCGAAGCCTCGGCAAGATCCGGTACGACAAACCCGAGGTGATCCAGGGTCCGTCCCTCGGTTGGCGCCGGTGAGCCTGACTCGTGTTGCGCCACGAGAAGCCACACGCCATCGAACAACAGACCGTCGATTTGACCTTTCAGGCGGGTCAGCTCTCCCCCCAACACATTCTGGTACCACGCCAATGTCGCTTCTGGGTCGACGGAACTAAGGTGAACGTGGTGAAAACCAAGGTGATCGCGGTCCTCGATGAGCTCTATCCGAGTGCCCCAAGGATCGAAAATGAATCCTTGCTGATACAACCCGGCCAGGTCGCGATACAACGCCCCATCCTCGAACCTTTGAAGCCTAACTCCCGAGCCTCGAACCCCGACGGCCTCCAACTGCTCCATCTTGGCGGAAAGGTCCCGGAATGAAAATGCGATGTGATTAACGCCCGTTCCCTGTGTCCCACCTAAGGTCGGCTGGGCAACGAACACGATTTCGATATCTGCGCAGCGAACGACGTCACCACGGTCCGCGATCGGATCACAGTCCAGATGTTCCGAATACCACCCTACAGCTTCGATTGGGCTCGGCGCCAGAATGTGCACGTGGTGATAGTCAGCAGCGAGTGTGACGATCGGCAGGGTGGCGCCTGCGGCGCCCACAGAAAGGATTGCATAAGCGACGTTCTTCGATTGCATGTTGCGATATACCTCCGCGATCCGTTACCACTACCCAGTCGGCTGCCTTCGCAGGTGGTCGTAAAGCATACTCTCCGTAAACTCCACGCACTTAAACTCCAGAACCTGGGCACCTTCTTCCAGTCGTCGGTAAAGCGGCATACGAATTGTCCAGGGCCGCGTGAATACGTTCGGGTCTTCAATCGTCGCCTCGTACATGAGGGCATCGCGACCAAGGTGCGTGTACCGTTCGATAACATGCAGTGTGTCGCTAGCGAAGTTACCGGCCCGGTCGAACCAGGACTGGCCGTTGAACCCTGCGGCGTCAACCACGAGCGTGTCACCCTCCCATCGGCCATGAGAACGCCCCATCCAGCTATCGATGGGGGCAGGCTCCGGATTCTCCTTATCCATGTGGATGGTTCGACTCGCCTCGGCGAACCCATAGACCATCATGATCTTATTCGTACCCTGCAGAATCTGAAATGGATAGGGCAGATAGGTCGCCCGGGGAACGCCGGGTAAGTAGCACTTGATCTCCGGATCCTCGGTGTAGCGATTCTCGAAGTTCTGCTGCTTCTGCTCCAGGGCCCACGGTTGGTAGGGGATCTCATTGCCGACCACAACACCCTGCCCAGGCGGAATGGCGCCGATCGCGCCCATCTCTGGCGGTCCCCCGCCCGCAGGATGGTCCTGAATGTCCCAGTGTGCCGTTCCGATCGCCTGCCAGATACCATTCAGATCCGGACGATCGTCCCAAGCACGCGGGATTTCCAGGCTCTGCCCCGACACAGTGACAGCAACCAGAGCGAGGATCATGAACAGAATGGCTGGAGCTCGAGCTTTCTGCATCTATTGAACCTACTCGGAATGACCCAAACAGTGTACCGCTAATGCCCCATTCTGAGGATACCTGACCAGGATAGTCTTTAGGTGCTGTAAGATTGTCCGGGGAAACGTCAATCTCGCCGCTCAACCCCTCAGGAGGACAGCATGAGATCTATCGCTATCGCCGCAACACTCTTCCTACTCTTCGCCGTATCCGCCTCTAGCCAGCAGGGGGATGAGCCCAGCACTACATACGACCCAACGAGAGCGTTCCTATTGTCAGCCGCCGACGTCGCTGCACAGGCAGCGGATCTGGACCCAGATGTAGCCTACGCAAACACCACCGTTCTCGAACGGGCCGATCCGGCTACCGCCTCGGGGCTAGCCTATCGACTCGCCGTCGACCGTCGGACTCCGCCGCAGCGAGCCGCTCAACACGCCTCGGAAGCGGAACTCTGGGCAATCATTGGCGGGAGTGGGGCTATCACGACGGACGGGCGAATTGTGGAAATCATCGACAACGGCCAGACGGTGAGACGGATCGAGGGTGGCACTGTGCACGAAGTATCCAGTGGCGACTTCCTAGTAATCCCCGAAGGGGTACCGCACCAGGTCACGGCATTTGACCCCTCGCTGTTGATCGTTACATTCGAGTTTCCGCGATAGCAACGACGCAAAGTCGGCACAGAAGATAAGGAGACCCCCTAAAGAAAGGGCCGCAGCTAAACTCAGTGGACCTATTCGGTCCCCAAGAAGAAGTTTCTGCCGTCCACCGTGCGAACCTCGCGGCCGTTGGCCACGGGTTCCCCACTTCGGGCGAGGAATCCATTGACGATCACCTCTAGCCCTGGTGGGAAATCGGTCTCTCTGAGGCCACGGCGCAACAGTTGATTGGCCCCACCTGCCTCGATCGCCCAATTAGTCACGGTACCGTCTTCGTTTTCAACATCGATATACAACCACCCGTGCGGATTCACAAACTCCACGCTCGTGAGCTTACCTCGCAGCTCGATCGGTTGATTTATGTCGAATTCCGCCGCGAAGGAATGGTGAGCTGCCACGGGGACTGCAACCAACAGCAGACCGAAAATACCCAAAAGTTCAAGAGTCTGCTTTTTCATATTCCTGATCTCCCTCAACCACGGCTGTAGAAACATTTTGCTACTCCGGAGGTGTAACGCCTCTGAACCAATCGTAGCCAAATGCCCGGAGAGCAGCCGGGCCTTCTCTATTCCCCTCATAGCATGCATCTTCCCAAATCTCCTCTGCGTACGGATCATCCAGGCTGGGCGCGTCTAACGCGACCGCGCTGGGCATGCGCGTCCTTCTGGTGTCTGGGCCGGTGCCCGGACGCCTCCTCGCAAAATTCATTTTCCAAGGACTAGTATAAACCGTGTCATCTTCAATCGTTATCTCATAGTCAATCGTATCCGGATCGACCAACCGCCAACGCTCGGTCATGCGGGTATTCTCAGTAAAGTAGATTCCTGTGCTGTCCAACCAGCCCAATCCATTCAGACTGCTCACCTCGACGACCAAGGAATCCCCCTCCCATCGGCCCCGTGAATTACCGTACCAGAACTTCACATCCTCGCTGATGGGCGAACGCCCGTCTGTAGGGATCACACGGTAGCCTTCTTCGCCAAGCATTATCACGAAGCCGCTCTGCTGAACGATCTCCAACTCACTGAACGCAAACCTCGGCATGAAACTTAGACAATACGCTGCCGGGCTGCTGTAAAGGCGCTCGGGCGACTCCCCGGCCCATCCTCTCCCCAGCCCAGCAAGAATCTCATTGCGTCTAGCTAGTGCCCAGGGTGTATAGGGAACTTTGCCATCCGGTGGATCAGAGACAAAGGTCTCCTGAGCCGGTGTGGTGACGTCCACGAAGTCATGGTCTTCGAGGTAGCTCAAGCCATCGCCCCCTGGGCCACCCCATACCCCTTGCAGGTCAGGTACCCCCTCCGGGGTCATCGGAGGACTATAGGGCGGGAGCTTAGCCTTCTCCACAAGCCACGTTGGCGCCATTGGGAGCTTCTCCGCGTCCTCCCAAAAGGCCTGCCCAACGGCAGCCCGCGGCCCAAGCACAAGGACCCAGATCATAACCGTCAACGCGACGGCACCTACTCGACAATTCAGCTGACACATCACTTTGCTTCTCTCATTGTTCGCCAACTCAGTTTTGTTGGAAAAAACTCGAATCTGGATTGTCCCATTCCTGCTCTAGGAGGTATGCATGACACTGATATTCCAGTAGCTCACTGTTTGTTTCCTGGCGCCGGTAAAGGGGCATGGAGATCTTCCAAGGCCGAGTAAAGACCTCCGGGTCCTCGATCGTAGCTTCGTAGAGCATATGATCCGGGCCCGTCAGTGTGTAGCGTTCAACAACATGCAGAGCGCTACTGTGAAAATTCCCCGTCCGATCGAACCACGTTTGATCATTGAAATGGACAACGTCAACGACCAGGGAATGACCCTCCCAGCGAGCCCGCGAATCCCCCATCCACCACTCGATAGGGCCCGGAGGATGCGGATTACCGTTCATGTAAATGTAACGGACGGCGCGCAGGTACTCGTAGGCAATCGAGACCTTATCGGCCTGTTGGATGATCCGGAACGGATGAGGCATATAGGTGATGCGAGGAACACCAGGCAGGTAACACTTATTCTCCGGATCGAGCGCGGCTCGATTTTCGAAGTTTTCCTCTTTTCTCTCGAGCGCCCAAGGCTGATAGGGGATGGCACCCCCTTCCACCACGCCGTAGCCGGCAGGCACACCGAGGCTCGCACCATGGTCCTCAAGGTCCCACACGGCTGTGTTGAGAACTTGCCAAACACCTTGTAAGTCAGGGTGTCCGTCCGTGGTGTACATCGGCTCGTAGGCTGTGGTCGCTTCGATCTGACCGACGCTAGGCCTCGGCGAGAGGGTAAAGATCGCCGCAATACCGAATATCAACCGCACGAACCGAGATCTCACGCGAGACTCCCCCTATAGTCGAAGCAGCAGAAAAAGATCATAGGAGATTGCTTCTCAATCGGTCAAGAAACCGGCTGAGCGCGACGAGGCAGAAAAAGGAATCTCGACGAAAGCCAGTCGCCGCCTGCCTAGTGCGTGCAGTTGTAACGTCGCGGCGTCTGATCGGATGCGGCGAAGGAACGTGCCTCAATCAGTTGATCGTTGAAATAGACCGGATCCTCGAAGATCATCGTGATCTCGAAGGTGTCGCCGGACTCAGCGAGTGTCAGGCGTTCAACCGTATGGAGTTGATTACTGTTCGGCAGACCCGGGCGCTGAGCTATCACACCGGCTTGGTAACCGATTGTGTCGATCACGAGCGTCGAACCTTCATACCAACCGATAGAGTGTCCCAGGACACTCTCCTCTATATTCTCTGGATGATCCCGCATCCCCAGATGGACCTCACGCACGGCATCCATCCATTCGTGACGGATGACTAAAGATTCATCTGTCTGTTCGATTCGGGTCAGATCGGTGTTGCCCCAGAGACGGCGGATGCTCACTGGACTGCAGATTAGCGCAGGATCGTCCACCACGGGATCGTATTGCGAGAGGGCCCGTTGGCCAGCCTCATTCAGTACCCACGCGAGAAGATTTGGCGAACCGATCGGCGGCGCACCACTGTAATCGGGGGGTGGGGCCCAGCGCCAGACGCCATTGAATTCTAGAATTTCGTCAGCGAGCGCCACGGCTGCCGGCTGCGGGTCCATTGCGTCTATTTCGAAAGAGTCGCGCAGGGCAATACGCCTACCGTCACCAAGCTGTGCTGTATGGAAATAGCACTCGGTCGGGTCTCGCCGCGCAGCGATCCCTTGAACAACGATCTCTTCACCGGGCCGGAAGATCTCCTGCGTCCAGCCCCGTCTCATCAGGCTGTTAGCGCCGCTCATCTCGCAGTCCCAGGTCACGATGTCGCCATTTTCGTTGGTCACATCGATCAACACGCGCGCGTGCGGGTTAATGAAGCGAAATGCGTTAACGGTCCCCGCCACGGTGACGTCGACGTTAGGATCGAAGTGATAGTCATTAGAATGATGTGCCTGAGCCGAACCCATGAGTCCGCCGGTCAGAATTGAAAAGAGAGCTCTATTCATGTCCCCCCCCTTGCTTTTGTTCGGATCGGAGCCTGCGAAAGGTTTACCAAGATCCTCACTGCATACTTCCCCGGAGGAGCATCTGAATGTCCGCTATCGGTCAAAAGCGGTCATTCACCGTATCTCTCGAGGGAAGCGACCATCCGAAAAACTGAGCTGAGTCTCTGAAAAGATGGTAGCGGGGGTAGGATTCGAACCTACGACCTTCGGGTTATGAGCCCGACGAGCTGCCTGACTGCTCCACCCCGCAATCGAGGGGCGGGATGATACTAATGAGCGTCGTAGGCCGCAAGGCTGGGGCGAATCTTTACGACAACACTCGGCTGCAGAGCTCCAGGAGGGCGCCGGGAAACAGTCCCAACGCAAGCAAACCAAGGACATTCGCGCTGAGCACAAGGCGCAGATCGTTAGGCACTTGTAGACCTGGAGCCTCCTTCGGCTCGGTGAAATACATATACCAGATTATGCGGACATAATAGAACGCGCCAACCACCGCGAACATAACGCCGGCCACGGCCAACCAAACCAATCCAGCGTCCAGCACGCTGCTCAGCACAACCAGCTTTGCATAGAAGCCTACAAACGGCGGTACGCCCGCCATACTGAGCATGACCATCATCATCATGAGGGCAAACCAGGGGTTTCGGGCGTTAAGCCCCTTGAAGTCCTCGAGGTTCTCCGCCTCAAACCCCTTCCGGCTCAGAACGATGATCATGCCGAAAGCCGCAGCGGCCATGAGGACATACGTGATGGTGTAGAACATGGCGGCCTGGAGGCCCTCCTCCGTGCCTGCGACGAACCCCATTAAAATGAAACCTACGTGCGAGATCGTTGAGTAGCCGAGCATCCGTTTCAGATTGGTCTGTGCAATAGCGACCACGTTACCGACCGCCAAAGATAAAACTGAAAGCACGATCACCATGTCCTGCCAGCTACCGTGAAGCTCCCCTAACCCCTCGACTAAGAGGCGCCAGGTCAGCGCGAAAGCGGCGATTTTCGGCGCGGTTCCGACAAAAAGCGTCACCGGTGTTGGTGAGCCCTGATAGACATCGGGCAACCACATATGAAAAGGCACAGCTCCGAACTTGAAGGCAACGCCTACGATCACAAAGGCGAGCCCTAGCAGTGCGGGTAAATTGAGAGCGTCCGAGGCCGCGAAATACTCGGCCAGCCCGTCGATGCCTATCGTCCCGGTTACGCCGTAGAGGACCGAAATCCCATAAAGCATGGTGCCTGAAGCGATTGCACCTAGCACGAAGTACTTCATGGCAGACTCTGCAGCAACGCCAGACTCACGGTCGAACGCCACTAGCGCATACAAAGACAGAGATAACAGTTCCAATCCGAGATAAAGAATAAGGAGGCTGTTTGCCGAGATCATGACCATGACGCCTAGCAGGCCAAAGAGCCCAAGGATGAAAAACTCGCCCTTGAAAAGCCCGGCACGCACCAGATAGTCCCGCGAATACAAAAACACGAGTGCAACCACTAAGTATGAGAAGAGCTTCAGAATGTTGCTCGCAGGATCTGTAATAAACGCCTCATTGAGTATCGTGATCGACCCTTCCGGAACGATGAAAGCCGAACACAGTGCAGCACCGATCAGCGCCAACATCGCCAGTCGAAAAGTCATCATGCGATGACGCTGTTCCAAGAAGGCGTCGACAAGCAACACCACGCAGATCGCTGTCGTGAGAAAAATTTCCGCTGCGGCCGGGATGAGGTCAGGCATTAGAATTCTCTATAGCTTCGATTGCGAGACGTGCTCGAGTAAATTTCCGAGGGTCTGCTCCATCACTTCCAGTAATGGGGCGGGCCAGACACCCAGAACCAATACTGCGATCGCAAGCACGACCAACATGAAGTACTCCCGCGAGCCGACATCCTCAAGTGAAGCGACACCCTCGTTACCCACATCTCCGAAAACCACCCGTTTGACTAGCCAGAGGGTGTAAGCGGCGCCCAAGATCAACGTCGTACCGGCTAGAAATGCTAGCCAGAAGCTCGCCTGAAAACTCCCGAGGATAACGAGGAACTCTCCGACGAACCCCGAGGTACCCGGTAACCCCGCATTGGCCAATGCAAAGAAGACCATCAGTACTGCGAATTTCGGCATGGTGTTCACAACGCCACCGTAATCATCTATCTGTCGGCTATGCAGACGGTCATACATCACACCGACGCACAGAAACAGTGCGCCGGATATGAGCCCGTGCGAAATCATCTGCACCATACCGCCTTGCAACGCGAGACGTGCCCCATCCCCGCCCATTGCGTTCTCTGCAATCAGAAACACGACGAAGAAACCCAGCGTCACGAACCCCATATGGGCAATCGAGGAGTACGCAATGAGCTTCTTCATGTCCTTCTGGGCGAGCGCTACGAATGCGATGTAGATGATCGCAATCAGAGAAAGGGTGATCATCATGCTCGCAAGTATCTGGCTGGCATCCGGAGCGATTGGGAGACTGAAACGAACGAACCCGTAGCCCCCCATCTTCAGCAGGACCGCAGCAAGAATCACGGAGCCGCCCGTCGGCGCCTCCACATGCGCGTCGGGCAACCAAGTGTGCACCGGCCACATGGGCACTTTGACAGCAAATGCCAAGAGAAAGGCGAAAAAGATTAATATCTGCTCGCGCATTGTCAGCGGCAGCTGGTGAAAAGCTTCGATCCCGTAGGTGCCCGCCTGCAGGTACAAATATATGAGCGCTACCAGCATGAATACGGAGCCCAGAAACGTATATAGGAAAAACTTCACCGTGGCATAGATGCGTCTTTCTCCGCCCCAGACGCCGATGATGATAAACATCGGTACCAGCATCGCTTCCCAGAAAACATAGAACAGCAGAGCATCAAGAGAGGCGAAAACACCGATCATCAGGCCTTCGAGGAACAGGAACGCTGCAAAGTACTGTGAGGGTCGCTTCTTGACTACCTCCCAACCCGCAATGACAACGAGCGGCGTCAAAAAGGTCGTCAGCAGAATCAGGGGCAAGGAGATACCGTCCACCCCCAGGTGGTAGTACGCCTCGAAAGCCGCGATCCAAGATATCCGTTCCACAAACTGCATATCCGCGGTAGCGATGTCGAATCCGCTGTACAGCGGAAGGCTCAGGACGAACGTTAAAATCGAGGCGACTAGAGCGACGACCTTGCCACGACGAGCACGCTCCCCCTCGGAACCCAACAACAGCACGAAAATGCCAGCGGCGATTGGCAACCAGATGAGAACGCTGAGGTTTGGAAAACTAACCACTGGCCGAGGAACCTACGACTAACCAGCCAAGAATGATCGCTAGCCCAATAATCATCGCGAACGCATAATGGTAGAGATACCCAGACTGAAGGGTTCGTAAAACTCCAGAGAAAAACCCAACCGACCGAGCGGTGCCATTAACAATAATCCCGTCAATCAGAATCTCATCTCCCACTCTCCACAAAGAGCTCGCCGTCGAACGCACGCCCTTTGCGATGACGTTCTCATTGAACCAATCGAAGTAGTATTTGTTCTCCAGCACACGGTGACACCAAGCAAATCGTACCTGAAACCGCTCAGGCAAATCCGGTCGCTTCAGATACAAGAACCATGCAACCAACCCCCCTGCAGCCGCCAGGTATAGCGCGACGGAGGCCGTTGCCGCGTGGACGATAAAGGCCCACGGGCCGTGGAACTCCTCTCCTAGCTGTTCAACAACCCCAGGATCCTGCAATACGAAAATAGAGGAGCCGAAGAACCCTCCAAATAGTATCGGGCCAATCGTAAACCAACCGATAAAGACCGATGGGATGGCCAGAAGGATCAACGGTAAGGTCACCACGGCGGGGGATTCCTTCAAATGCTCCCGAACGCGCGGGTCTATTCGCTCCTTACCGTGAAAGACAACGAAAAACATCCGGAAGCTATAGAGCGCGGTTACAAAGACGCCCAGCAATACGCACCAATAGGCGTAGTTGGCGCCCGGGGTGTTGGAAAGGTGAACGGCCTCGATCAACGCATCCTTAGAGAAGAATCCGGAGAAGCCTGGGAAACCGATAAGCGCCAGCGTCCCCATCAACGCTGTCCAGTACGTGATCGGCATGTATCTCCGCAGACCACCCATCTTGCGGATGTCCTGTTCGTGATGTAGCCCAATAATCACGGAACCTGCCGCAAGAAAAAGCAGTGCCTTAAAAAACGCGTGGGTCATCAGGTGGAAGATGCCAGCCGCGTAGGCCGAAGCACCGAGCGCCACCGTCATGTAGCCTAACTGAGATAACGTCGAATACGCGACGACCCGCTTAATGTCCTGCTGGACTATACCCAGCAGCCCGGTGAAGAATGCCGTCGTGGCGCCAACGATCAGGACCACGCTCAGCGCTGTCTGAGAGTACTCGAACAGCGGCGACATTCTCGCCACCATGAAGATACCCGCCGTCACCATGGTCGCAGCGTGAATAAGCGCAGAGATGGGCGTCGGCCCCTCCATGGAGTCCGGCAGCCACACATGCAGCGGCACTTGCGCGGACTTACCCATAGCTCCGACGAAAAGACAGATACATGCCACGCTAAGGACGGACCACTCGGTCCCCGAAAGAATCTGAATCGTCTCGCCGCTGATCCGCTCAGCCTCGCCGAAGACCAGATAGTAGTCCAGAGAGCCCGTAAACATCAGGAGCGTCGCAATACCGAGCAGAAAACCGAAGTCTCCGACCCGGTTCACCAAAAAAGCTTTCATGTTGGCGAAGATCGCTGTCTCCCTCTTGAACCAGAAACCGATCAAGAGATAAGACACCATCCCAACCGCCTCCCAGCCGAAGAACAGCTGCAAGAAGTTGTTGGACATCACGAGCATTAACATCGCGAAAGTAAATAAGGAGATATAACTGAAAAACCGCTGATAACCATCGTCATCGTGCATGTATCCGATGGTGTAGATATGCACGGCCAAAGAGACAAATGTCACAACGGTCATCATCAGCACCGTCAGCTGGTCAACAAGGAACCCAATCTCCATGCTGAGGCCGCCGACGGCCCCCCATCGGTAGATGGTCTCGTTGAAAATCGGTACCGCGTCAAACGCTATGGCCTTCAGGACGTACAAAGACAGAAGAAAAGAAACGCTGACGCCAAGAATAGTGATTGAGTGGGCACCCGCTCGCCCTACCCGCCTGCCAAAAAGCCCGGCGATCGCGGCCGCGATCAGTGGGGCTAATACGATGGTGAGATATATGCCTTTCACCATCAACCCTTTAAAGCATCCAATTCATCGACATTGATGCTCTGGCGAGTTCGGAACAACACGACGAGAATAGCCAACCCGATCGCGGCCTCCGCAGCGGCGACGGTTAGGATGAAAAATACAAAAACCTGCCCCACCTCATCTCCGAGCATTCTCGAGAAAGCGATGAAGTTGAAGTTCACGGCTAGCAACATGAGCTCAATACACATCAATAGAAGGATGACATTCTTTCTATTGATAAAGATTCCCGCGACACTCAGGCTGAACAGCACGGCTGCCAAAACCAAATAGTGAGATACAGTGATGGTCATCTGTACACCTCAGCTGTCCTGGCTCGGCTCAACCTTCACGAGTCGGACGCGATCCTCTCGCTTCACCGACACCTGTTGAGCGACATTCTGGACCTTAAGGCCTGGCCGGCGGCGCATGGTCAAAGTGATCGCCGCGACGATGGCCAGAAGCAAAATAACCGCAGCCAATTCGAAGGCATAGACGTGCTCGGTGTATAGGATGCTGCCCAGCGCCTCAGTGTTGCTGTACCCCGGCGGATAAGATTCCGGGACAATACCAGCCAACAGATTCTGACTGCTGTACCAGACAACGTAGACGATCTCCAACACTAGCACCAAGGCGACCAAGACCCCGATAGGAAGGTAACGGGCAAAGCCTTCCTTGAGCGCCTCCTCGTTAATATCAAGCATCATCACCACGAATAAGAACAACACCATGACCGCGCCAACGTAGACGAGCACCAGCACGACTGCGAGAAACTCTGCCTCCAGGAGCAACCACAGCATTGCGCTCTGCACGAACGACAACACCAAAAAGAGCGCCGAATGCACTGGGTTTCGAGACGCGATTACGCCCAGTGCGGCTAGCACCAGAATCGAGGACAAAGCGTAAAATAGGAGCGAAGTGATCAACGGTTAATCATTCTGTCTAACGATCTTCTAGCGGTACGGCGCATCGGCAGCTTTGTCGGCCGCTATCATGGCTTCATACTTATCACCCACAGCCAGTAGCTTGTCCTTTGTCATGATGTTCTCACCGCGTTTTTCCATGTGGTACTCATGAATACGCGTCTCGACGACGGCATCGACCGGGCAGGCCTCTTCACAAAAGCCACAGTAGATGCACTTGAAAAGATCGATGTCGTAGCGGGTCGTCCGACGCGTACCGTCCTTGTCCACGTCTGACTCGATCGTAATTGCGAGCGCTGGGCAGACAGCTTCACACAGTTTGCACGCAATACAACGCTCCTCCCCACTGGGATACCGTCTCAGCGCATGCAATCCACGGAATCGCGGCGACTGCGGCGCCTTTTCCTCAGGATATTGCACGGTAATTTTTTTGACGAAGAGATTCTTGAACGTCAGCCGCAAACCTTTACCAAGCTCCGTCATCAAGAATGTCTTTACAAGGCTCTGCATTACCTACACCTGCTCAGGCGGCCCAAGGACCGACCTCCGCAACGACCATCACGCCTTCGACAGCGATCCAGATGATCGTGATTGGGATAAACACCTTCCAGCCGAGACGCATAATCTGATCGTATCGATAACGGGGGAAGGTGGCTCGAAACCACAGAAAACAAAACATAAAAAGGGACGTCTTCATTGCCAACCACGCGAAGTGAGGCTCTGCCAGAAAGCTACCCTCTAATACCGCCACACCCGCGAACGGCGATAACCAACCGCCCAAGAAAAACAGGGCAGTGAGCGCCGCAATCAAAATCATGTTGGCGTATTCGGCGAGAAAGAACAGTCCGAACGCAATACCCGAGTATTCGACGTGGAAGCCAGCGACAATCTCCGACTCACCCTCCGCCACATCGAATGGAGCTCGGTTAGTTTCGGCGACGCCGGAAATGAAATACACCAGGAACAAAGGAAACAGGGGCCAGACGAACCAACTCAGAACACTGGTTCCCTGCTGCGCTTCAACGATAGCCCCAAGATTAAGGCTACCGCCGGCCATCAGCACCCCCACTAATGCGAAGCCCATCGCAATCTCGTATGCGACGATCTGGGCTGCGGAGCGCATGGCTCCCAGGAATGCGTACTTCGAATTCGATGCCCAGCCTGCAAGGATTACTCCATAGACGCCCAGAGAAGTCACCGCGAGGATGTAGAGTAGGCCCGCGTCGATATCGGCAATGACGAACTCGTCATCGAAGGGAATCACCGCCCATGCGGCGAAGGCGGTTGTTAGCGATACCACCGGCGCCAAGAGGAACAGAAACCGGTTGGCGTTGCTCGGTATGATGACTTCCTTCAGCATCATCTTTATTAGGTCTGCGAATGGCTGCAGCAAGCCTCGCCAGCCAACTCGGTTGGGTCCAATCCGATTTTGGATGAAGCCAATCAGCTTGCGCTCGGCATACGTAAAATAAGCAACGGTGAGCATGAGGGGTACCAAAACGACCATCACCTTCATGCTGGTCAGTACAGTGTATTGCACCGGCCCGGGCAGGCCGAGAAGCGCAAGCAAGGCATCCAACTGTGCAAAGAGGTTAGTCATAACGGCACTTCGTCACGCATTCGCCCGTGTCTGGCTGTCACTTACAGCCGTTTCTCGTGCGGCGGCGGTATCCTGCAGTGCGCGCCCGCGCCTCACTACCGCGTCGACTGAGTAAATCGGAACATCCAGTACCGCCGCATCCAGATCGGTGGACTCGAGAGTCGGCTCGAAACGACCCTCGTAACGCGTGTCGGCGGCGTGGTTACCCAACACTTCCGATAAAGCCTCACGCACGTCGGTCGCAGCACTATATTCGCAATCGGGGAGATCTAATGCGTTGCCCAGGACCCTTAAAACTCGCCAACCCTCTTTAGAATCGCCGAATAACTTGGCGGCAGCGTCAAAGCTCTGCCAGATACCTTCCACGTTGATATACGTGCCTGCGGTCTCCGCAAAAGTGGAGATGGGAAGCAGCACATCAGCGACCTCAAGTAATTCATCGGTGACATATGAGGTAAAACATACGACGGACTCAGCTGCTTTAAGGGTTCGGTGCGCTAGCTCGGCATTAGCCAAATCGCGATCAGGCTCCAGACCAAATAAGAGGTACGCCCTGCGTGGGGTTCTCATCATTCCAACCGCGTCCAAACCCACCTTATCCACGGCTCGCCCACCCGGGTCACGATGAGGTAGAACGCCTGCCAACGCACCGCCAGCCGCGTTTGCGCCTTCCGACAAATACCCCAACCGAGCTCCGGTGACCTCGCAGATACCCGCCGCAACGGTCCGGATGTCAGCCCAGCGAGGATGGCGAAGCGCCATATGCCCAAGGAGCAATAAAGCACGCTCACGATCCATCAGTAGGCGAGCCGCGGCCCGGTGTGAATCCGCAATCTCCGATTGGTCCAAGACAGCACGTAGGTGGGTCGGTGCCTCGCGACCCGTGAGCTCCACGACAGCACCCAGCACGTTCGTGAGCGATTGTGAAAGCGATCGAAGCGGCGCCTCAACGTATGCCCCACGTGGAAAGTGATATTCGTAGTCGCTCGGATTGACGAAACCGACCGATGCACCCTGCACAGCCGCTTTCCGAATCCGATTTGCCAGAATTGGAACTTCCCTGCGTAGATTAGAACCGACGACAAGTATTGCCTCGAGTTGATCAAGCCCAGCGATTGACTCACCCAGCGCGGGCCAGAGGGGATCCGCGTCCTGGTCACGGAAATCCGTCATGCGCAGGCGATGATCGATATTCTGGCTTCCGAGATGCCGAGTAATCCGATTGAGTAGGTACATCTCCTCGACGGTGGCACTGGGCGAGACCAGCACACCGAGGTCGTCACCGTCGCTTCCGATACCGGCGCGCAGCGTATCCTTTGTCGCCTCGATGGCTCGGTCCCAGGACACCTCCGACCACCCTTCTTCGGTCCTGACCATTGGCGCGGCCAAGCGATCCACCGAGTAAATGCCCTCATAACTAAAGCGGTCCCGGTCAGCGATCCACGTTTCGTTTATGGATTCATTTTCTCGGGGTACGACGCGCTTGAGCTTCCCCCGCAAAACATGACCGAAGAGATTCGAGCCCGCACAGTCATGGGGAGACACGAGCGGCCTGACGACCATCTCCCAAGCTCTCGCGCTGTAGCGATAAGGCTTGTTGTTCAACGCGCCGACCGGGCATAAGTCGATGATGTTACCCGAGAGCTCATGGTCGACGCTTCGCTCAACGTAGGTTCCAATCTCCATATCCTCACTGCGACCAGTCGTTCCCAATTCCTGAATCCCGGCGATTTCTTGGCCGAACCGAACGCAACGAGTGCAGTGGATGCACCGGGTCATATCCGTCGAGACCAACGGTCCCAGATCTTTATCTTTAACGACGCGTTTTCGCTCGGTATAGCGGGAGACGTCGCGACCAAATCCCATCGCCATATCCTGGAGCTCACACTCCCCGCCCTGATCACAGATGGGACAGTCGAGCGGGTGATTAATGAGGAGGAATTCCATCGTAGCCTTCTGGGCCGCGATCGCAGCAGCGGAACGCGTAAAGACCTTCATTCCATCCATCACCGGCGTCGCACACGCGGGCAATGGTTTCGGGGCTTTCTCTACCTCAACGAGACACATGCGACAGTTCGCCGCTACGGAGAGTTTGTGGTGATAGCAAAAACGCGGCACATACGCGTCCTCACGGTCAGTCACCTCAATGAGCATTTGTCCCGCCGTCGCTTCGACGGGAACGCCGTTGATTTCGATGGTGACAGTCTTTTCAGCCATGAACGTTATTTCCAATCCTCAAGCGGCCGAATCCAGTTCTTCCACAACACTTCGCCCATCGTTCTGCACCATATACTCAAACTCGTGGCGGAAATGCCGGATGAAGCTCTGCACCGGCCAGGCAGCGGCATCGCCGAGCGCACAGATCGTGTGTCCTTCGATCTTGTTCGCGACATCGACCAGCATGTCGATATCTTCCTGGCGGCCCTTCCCCTCCGTTATTCGCGTCAGGACCCTGTACAGCCAGCCAGTACCTTCTCGACACGGCGTACACTGGCCGCAGGATTCCGCAAAATAAAATCGAGAGATTCGCCGCAGCATGTTGACCATGCAGGTGGTCTCATCCATGACGACCATCGCACCAGTCCCCAAACCCGACTTTGCATCCCGGAGGGTGTCGAAATCCATGGTCAGGCCCATGGCGATCTCGGCTGGCACAACGGGCACGGACGAGCCGCCTGGAATGACGGCCTTCAGTTTTCGTCCTCCACGCATGCCCCCCGCGACATCCAAGAGCTCCTTGAAAGGAATACCCAGTGGCAATTCGTAATTGCCGGGTTTCTCGACATGGCCGGAGACGGAGAAAATGCCCGTACCACCCGAACCTTCGACACCGAGGTCCGAAAACCACTTCGCCCCGTTGCGCATGATCACCGGCACCGAAGCGAGGCTTTGCGTGTTATTGATCGTTGTCGGAGCGCCGTAGAGTCCGTAATTAGCCGGGAACGGTGGCTTGAAGCGCGGTTTGCCTTGCTTACCCTCTAGCGACTCCAGCAGTGCAGTTTCCTCACCGCAAATGTAGGCACCTGCGCCGACGAACGTATAGAGATCGAAGTCAACGCCGGAATTCTTGATGTTTCTACCGAGCCATCCTACCTCGTAGGCCTCTTTGAGGGCCGCTTCGAATCGCGGCACCGGTTCCGCAAGAAACTCGCCCCTTATGTAGTTGTATCCCACTGTCGCGCCCATTGCATAGCCCGCGATCGCCATGCCTTCTATCAACGCATGTGGGTTGTAGCGCAGAATATCCCTATCGTGGCAAGTCCCGGGTTCGCTCTCATCGGAATTGCAGACGAGGTATTTCTGCACACTCGGATCCTTCGGCATGAAACTCCACTTCAGCCCCGTGGGGAAACCGGCCCCACCACGGCCTCGAAGCCCCGATGCTTTAACCTCCTCGATGACTTCATTGGGCGACGACTCGCCAGCAAGGATCTTCCTCCAAGCCTCGTAGCCGCCGACTCTGAGGTAGTTATCGAGAGACCACGCCTCGCCCTCGCAACCGAGAGTCGTGAAGCAAACCTGATTGGATTCAATCATCGATTACCTCAGTCAAGCTCATCGAGGATCTCGTCAATCTTCCGCGGCGTCAGATTTTCATGGTAAATGTGATCAACCATCATCATCGGCGCACCACAGCAAGCCGCAAGACATTCTTCTTCGCGTTTTAGGTAAAACTTACCGTCCTTCGTACTGTCTCCTAACTTCGTTCCAAGTTTTTTCTCCAAGTACGTCACGATCTGGTCAGAACCACACAACATACACGAGATATTCGTACACACGGATATGCAGTGCCGTCCGACAGGCTTTGTTTCGAACATCGAATAGAATGTCGAAATCTCGTAGACCTGAATCGGCGGTAGGCCCAGATACTCAGCTACAGCGTCCATCAGATCCTTCGTTAGGTAGCCCTGATTTTCGTGTTGCGCGGCCTGTAATGCGCCTATAACTGCCGAGCGCTGCCGTCCCTCTGGGAACTTCGCGACCCAATGGTCTATCTCCTGACGTACGTGGTTGGACAGGATCGACTCGCTCATCGATCGATCTCTCCGAAGACGATGTCTTGGGTGCCTATCACCGCAACTACGTCCGCAAGCATGTGTCCCGCCACCATCTCGTTCATTGCCGCAAGATGGGGAAAACCCGGAGCCCGAATCTTCACGCGATAAGGTTTGTTCGCGCCGTCCGAAATAATATAGCAACCAAACTCACCCTTCGGATGCTCCACGGCAGCGTAAGCCTCACCCTCTGGGACACAGTAGCCCTCAGTAAACAGCTTGAAGTGATGGATTAAGGATTCCATATCATCCTTCATTTCCATGCGTGTCGGAGGTGTGATCTTGTGATCATCTAGGATAACTGGGCCCGGATTCTTCCGCAGCCAATCGACACATTGTTTTATTATGCGGTTCGACTGCCGCATCTCTTCGATCCGCACTAGGTAACGGTCATAGCAGTCGCCGTTAACCCCAACAGGAACATCAAAGTCGATTTCGTCATACACCTCATAGGGCTGCATTTTCCGCAGATCCCAAACAACACCGGATCCACGAAGCATTGGGCCAGAGAACCCGAGCTGCTTAGCTCGCTCTGGTGATACCACACCAATGTTCACCGTGCGTTGTTTCCAAATACGATTGTCCGTGAGTAACGTCTCATAGTCGTCAACGCATCCGGGAAAGCGTTCCGTGAAAGACTCGATGAAATCGAGCAAAGAACCACTCCGATCATCGTTTAGTCTTTCGAGATCTTTTTCAGTTCGGTGAGGGGAGGACTGGTACTTCGGCATTCCTTCGGGCAAATCCCGGAACACACCCCCTGGACGATAATACGTGGCGTGCATCCGAGTGCCAGAGACCGCTTCATAGCAGTCCATGAGATCTTCCCTCTCCCGGAAGCAGTACAGAAACATCGTCATCGCCCCAACGTCGAGCCCGTGCGATCCAAGCCACATCAGGTGATTAAGAATCCGCGTGATCTCATCGAACATCGTACGAATGTACTGCGCCCGTATAGGAGGTGTTATGCCCAACAGTTTTTCGATCGCGAGCACGTAACCATGCTCATTACACATCATGGAGACATAGTCCAGACGGTCCATATACCCGATCGACTGATTGAAAGGTTTGCTCTCCGCTAACTTTTCCGTCGCCCGATGCAACAATCCAACGTGCGGGTCCGCCCGCTGGATGACCTCCCCGTCCATCTCAAGCACCAAACGCAACACGCCGTGCGCCGCCGGATGCTGCGGACCAAAATTCATCGTGAAGTTCTGGATTTCGGGCACTATCCGTCCTTCAGGTCAGGCTTGTAGCGATTGTCGTCGCGGATCGTTTTCGGAACCAACGTTCGCGGTTCAATGCTAACGGGCTCGTAGACGACCCTCCCCTTCTCCGGGTCGTAGCGCATCTCCACGTTCCCGATTAGCGGGAAGTCCTTACGGAAGGGATGGCCGATGAAGCCATAGTCGGTAAGAAGCCGCCGCAGATCCGGATGCCCTCGAAAAACGATCCCGTAGAGATCGAAAGCTTCGCGCTCAAACCAATCTGCCGATGCCCAGATATCGATAACCGAATCCAGCATGGGTCGCTGCTCTTCCTCGCAGAAGACCTTCAACCTCAGCCTATGATTGTGCGTAATGGACAGGAGGTGATAGACAACCGCGAAGCGGCGGACCGGCTGGTAGAGGACTTCGGCTGCCCCCTCACCGGGCTGCCCACCACTGACACCCCGACTGAAACCTGTACTGGTGGCCGAAGAGGTATCCCATTCGTCCTGGCCATAGCTGAGGTAGTCGACGCCGCACAAGTCCATGAGCATATCGAACGCCAAACCCTCTGAGTCGCGAAGGACCCGGCAACAGTCCAACAGATCAGCCGGTTCTACCTCGTAGCCCAAGCCGAGATCAGGTCGGTTCAAAGGCCGCGCGCGCTCACCAAGCTGCGCACTAACCGCTTCCGCAAGCGAACTGTATTTCCCACTGAGTTCTGCCACTCTCTAACTCTCTAAGTAGACCTACACCCGCACTGCACGACCGGCCATCAGCTTCCCATGACCATACCGTCTACCGGGCAATAGTGTGCGTTCGACGTATCTTCTGCTGCAGTTGGATAATGCCGTATAGCAAGGCCTCCGCTGTGGGCGGACAACCCGGGACATACACATCAACGGGGACAATCCGATCGCAGCCTCGCACTACGGAGTACGAGTAGTGGTAATAACCACCCCCGTTTGCGCACGAGCCCATGGAGATCACCCACTTGGGCTCGGACATCTGATCATAGACTCGCCGAAGAGCCGGGCCCATCTTGTTGCAGAGGGTCCCGGCCACGATCATCACATCAGACTGCCTGGGGCTTGGTCGGAACATGATGCCGAAACGATCGAGATCGTAGCGAGAAGCTCCCGCGTGCATCATCTCCACGGCGCAGCACGCCAGGCCGAAAGTCATGGGCCACATCGAGCCGGTTCGAGCCCAGTTGATCAGGGTATCGATCCGAGTCACCACGAAGCCCTTCTCCATGGCCTGAGGCAACTCGAGAGCCTGTTCCTGACTCAGTCCCATTCCAGTGCCCCTTTTCGCCACTCATATACGAAACCGACGACCAACACCGCAAGAAAAATCCCCATCGCAATCAGCCCGAAGAGGCCTATCTGTTCCAGCGAGACAGCCCACGGGAATAGAAACGCGATCTCCAGATCGAAAATTATGAATAGGATAGCGACCAGGTAATAGCGAACATCGAAGCGCATGCGTGTCTCATCAAATGCTTCGAAACCGCATTCGTAGGGTGCAGTCTTGCCGGGATTATTCGTCCCCTTCCCCAACGCCATCCCGAGCAGCAACAAGACTACACCCAAGCCACTGGAGATGCACAGGAAGATCAAAATAGGGGCGTAGTTCGCGAGCATGTCTCACCCTTAGCCGGCGCGGATTGTACCAGCCGACACGCTTCCGCGCCCGTTGGTCCTTGATCTGAAAAATGGTGCCGATGGCCGGACTCGAACCGGCACGGCTTGCGCCACTGCCCCCTCAAGACAGCGTGTCTACCAGTTCCACCACATCGGCGTGTGTTTGAATCCCGACTCAAGGACTAGCTCGTCGACCAATCTACTCCTCACCGGTCTCTGTGCCCTCGTCCCCTCCCGGCAGAGGAGGAAGATTCGGCAAGTCGGATGGCTCAACCAGGGCCGGAGGAACGGTCATCCCAGAATCCTGTTCGGCAGCTTGTTCCAAGAGGCTCGTCGGCGCTATGGTTTGCCCAGACAGATAGGCTAACGTCAGGCTCGTGGCGAAAAACATCGTTGCAAGCACAGCCGTCGCCGTGGAAAAGAAGCTCGACGCACCGCGAGATCCAAATACGGTCCCGGAAGCGCCTCCGCCAAAGCCCGCGCCCGCATCCGCACCCTTACCACGTTGTATCAACACGAGCACGACAATCAGCAGCGCAACAAGCATGTGGATGTAGAGCACAATCGATTGCAGAGTCATCTGGTTTGATCTCGTTCCAGTCAGAAGGCGCGCGAACTCAAGCCGCCTGGAAAATTGTCAGAAATTCTTGCGCTTCGAGTGACGCGCCACCAACTAAGCCGCCGTCAATATCCTCCATGGCGAACAGTTCCCTCGCATTCGCGCCCTTGACGCTACCGCCATACAGAATCTGCAGCCCGGTAGCAATTGTAGCATCCTGGTCTGCGATCATGGCTCGGATGAACGCGTGCACCTCCTGTGCCTGATCCGGCGTTGCGGTGCGCCCGGTACCAATCGCCCAGACCGGCTCGTAGGCGACCACTGCACTGGTGAAGGCGGTTACGCCCGTCTCCCCCAACACCGCCTCCAGCTGCCGCTCGATGACGCTCCGCGTCTTGTCCGTCTCCCGCTCTTCCAGCGTTTCTCCAACGCACAGAATCGGTTTCAGTCCGTGGCTCTGAGCCGTGCCGAACTTAGCTGCCACCCGCTCATCAGTCTCGCCATAGAGGGCACGGCGTTCCGAATGACCGACGATGACGTACTCGCACCCGAGCTCCCTGAGCATCGCTCCGGAGACCTCACCGGTAAAAGCCCCCGGTCCCGGTGACTCCGCGAGATTCTGGGCGCCGAGTCGAATAGGGCTCCCGTGCAACCAAGCACTGACGGCTTGGATATAAACGTGGGAAGGGCATAGAAGCATCTGAGGCCCTTCATCCACGCTATCGATCCCCGTGCACAACTCTGACACGAGGGCCTCACTATCTTGGAGGGAGCCGTGCATCTTCCAATTGCCAGCCACCAACGGTGTTCGCGTAACCACGCCTAAAACTTCCTCTAAAAAAACTAATCCGCCGAACGGCGGGCCGAGAGCTTAAGGGTCCAGTGTTTCCAAATCAACGGTCAAGCGCGCACCACCGTGCGTACCGAATCAGCCAGTCTGTGCGCCAGGGAGGTCACGGTATCCTCGTTTTCGCCCTCCACCATCACCCGGATAACCGGTTCGGTGCCTGAGGCGCGAAGCACCACTCGACCACGATCTCCCAAAGTCGATTCGGCTTCGCCAATGGCCTTACGGATGGTCGGTTCTGCCTCGAGATCGACTCGATTATCCACCTCCACGTTCAACATCATCTGTGGGAAGTGCTGCATTCCGCCCGCCAGCTCTTGGAGGGTCCTCCCGGTTCGGGTCATGATGGCCAACACTTGGAGCGCAATGATGAGGCCATCGCCTGTTGTGGTCTTATCCAGACATATCAGATGACCAGATGTCTCACCGCCCAAAATCCCGCCGTTCTCTTTAAGCATGGCTAGAACGTGGCGGTCACCCACACTGGCTCGGCGGAAATCGACACCAAGATCGCGCAGCGCAACCTCTAAACCCAGATTCGTCATGACGGTACCTACGACCGGCCCCCTCAGTGTCCCCTGCTCCAGACGATCAAGCGTGAGAATGTATAGAAGTTGGTCACCATCGATAAGCGTACCCTTCTGATCGACCATCAAGACCCGGTCACCGTCACCATCGAGCGCGATCCCCACGTCCGCCCGAACGCCGGCCACGGTTAACATCAGGAGATCAGGCGAGGTGGAACCGCAACCGTCGTTGATATTCCGTCCATTAGGGGAGCAACCGACGGGAACCACCTCGGCTCCTAGATCCGCTAGTACACGGGGTGCTACCTTGTAACCGGCTCCGTGGGAGGCGTCCACAACCACCTTCAGATCCGAGAAACTCATTCCCTCGAGAATCGTTGCTTTACAGAAATCCTGGTAGTCGACGCGCGCAGAAGACACGTGCTTCGCCTGACCGAGAGCCCGTGATGAGCGGGTGATCGGCTCCTCCGCGAGATGGTACTCAATGGCCTCCTCCAACTCGTCCGAAAGCTTTTCACCGGCACGGCCGAAGAACTTGATGCCGTTGTCATGATAAGGGTTGTGTGAGGCGCTTATGACGATCCCGAAGTCGGCATGGAGACTACGCGTGAGATAGGCCACGGCGGGCGTAGGGAGGGGGCCTGTCAAGAGCACGTCCACGCCGGAAGCCACGAAACCGGCCTCGAGCGCTGATTCGAACATATAGCCCGATACCCGCGTATCCTTTCCAATAAGGACGGAACCGCCCTCAGGCACGAGCACTTTGGCCGCCGCGCTTGCCAGACGCAACGCAAAGTCGACGGTCATCGGCGACTTACCAACCACCCCACGAATTCCGTCGGTTCCGAAGTACTGCCTCGGCACGCACGAACCCCCTTTAGTGTGCGACAGACCTCTTGGGTCCGCCTATTGCACTCAATGCTGACCCGCTGGGCCGCCGAGCGGCGGCACGCCCTTGTCTTCTTCGGTGTCAGCGACATCGACGGTTTCGCCCTCTCCCGGCTCGGAGTCATCCCAGTCCTCCGGCGGGCTCGGATCCTTACCAGTCATTATTTCCTTGATCTGATTTTCGTCGATGGTCTCGTACTGAATCAGGGCTTCGGCCATGACATGGAGTTTATCGGTCTCTCTCTCGAGTATTGCCTTCGCTTCCACGTAGCAATCGTTAATCAGCTGCCGCACTTCCTCATCGATAGCGTGGGCGGTGACATCAGACACCTGCTTATGGCGAGTCACGCTGCGACCCAGAAAGATTTCACCATCCTCTTCACTGTAAGTCAGAGGCCCCAGGTTTTCCGACAGCCCCCATTTGGTGACCATGTTTCGCGCGATTTCCGTAGCGCGCTCGATATCATTAGAGGCCCCGGTCGTCACGTAGGCAGGACCGAAAATTATTTCTTCGGCAATGCGCCCACCGTACAGGCTCTTCATCTGACTCATCAGGCGCTGTTTCGAGTAGCTGTAACGGTCCTCCTCCGGCAAGAACATGGTCACGCCGAGTGCCCGACCCCGCGGAATGATCGTGACCTTGTAGACCGGATCGTGATCCGGGACTGACAGGCCGACGATTGCGTGACCGGACTCGTGGTAAGCGGTGAGCTTCTTCTCGTCGTCGCTCATGACCATAGAGCGTCGTTCCGCGCCCATCATGATCTTATCTTTCGCCTTATCGAACTGCTCCATAGCGACGGTTCGGCGATTGGCCCGGGCCGCAAGCAGTGCCGCCTCGTTAACCAGGTTTGCCAGATCGGCACCGGAGAACCCCGGCGAGCCGCGAGCGATAATAGATGGCTTCACGTCGTCCGCCACTGGCACCTTGCGCATATGGACCTTGAGGATTTGTTCCCGCCCGCGCACATCAGGCAGCGGAATTATAACTTGGCGATCGAAGCGTCCAGGCCGAAGTAAAGCTGGATCCAACACGTCCGGCCGATTGGTTGCTGCAATTACGATGACGCCTTCGTTGCCTTCGAAGCCATCCATCTCTACGAGGAGCTGGTTCAGGGTCTGCTCGCGCTCATCATGCCCTCCGCCGAGACCCGCGCCACGATGACGTCCCACGGCGTCAATCTCATCGATAAATATGATGCACGGCGCCTGCTTTTTGGCTTGCTCGAACATGTCACGGACGCGGGAAGCGCCTACGCCCACGAACATCTCGACGAAATCCGAACCGGAGATCGTAAAAAACGGCACCTTCGCCTCACCTGCAATGGCCCGCGCAAGCAAAGTCTTACCGGTCCCGGGCGAACCCACCATCAGAACACCCTTCGGGATCTTTCCGCCAAGCCGCTGAAACTTTGCAGGATCCTTCAAGAACTCGACGATCTCGACGACTTCCTCTTTGGACTCCTCCACACCGGCAACGTCGGCGAACGTCACGGCCACCTGGTCCTCGCCCAACAAGCGCGCTCGGCTCTTGCCAAAAGACATTGCCCCGCGTCCACCGCCGCCGCCCTGCATCTGCCTCATGAAATAGACCCACACAGCGATGAGCAGAAGGATCGGGAAAGATGAAATGAAGAGCTGGAGGAGAAACGACTGTTGCTCGGGCGGACTCGCCTGAATGAGCACATCATTTTCATCAAGCATCGTGATGAGCAATGTATTTTGGGACTCCGGATTGTAGGTTACGAAATCCTCGCCATTGCGCACGTAGCGAATGGCGTCCTCGTCAAAGGTAACCTCTGCCACCGAGCCGTCTCTAACCTGGCTCAGGAAATCGGAGTACGGCACAGGACTGACACGCTGGTTCGTCGGACCAAAACTCTGAAAAACCGATAACAGCACGACCGCAATGACGATCCAGAGAATCACGTTCTTTGCTAGGTCATTCAATACCTTACCCTCGCGGCGTTAAACCGTGTCTAAGCTTGAGACCCTACTACATCCCATAGGTTCTCGCCAGCAAGTACATCTCGCGGCTCTCCGGCCTCGAAGCCGGTGGCTTTATCACCCGTACGCTCCCGAAACCGCTCCTGACCGAGGCGATGAAATCGTCGAAACCCTCACCTTGAAAGAGTTTAATCAGGAGCCCCCCTCCCTCGTCCAGCACGCCGCAAGCGAACTCCAGCACCCCTTCGGCTAACTCCATGGCTTTGGCCTGATCGACCACCCGGTTACCTGATAGATTGGGGGCCATATCTGACATTACAAGGTCGATCCGAGCATCTCCCAATGCAGATCGCAGCAAAGACAATATCTGCGGGTCAGCGAAGTCTCCCCGGATAAATGTCACACCAGAAATTGGTTCTAAGGGCTCGCGATCCAACGCCCAGATGCGCCCAATGGGGCGGACGATCCCTGAGGCATATTGACTCCAACCCCCTGGACTCGCACCAAGATCCACGCAGTTTACCCCCGGCTTAAGGACCCTACTCCGGGCCTGGATCTGCTGGAGCTTGAAAACGGCTCGCGAACGCCAACCCTCACGACTCGCCCGTTCGACATAGGGATCGCTCACCTGTCGTTGGCGCCAGTGTCCGGACGACCCCGATCGATGTCCCACTCTTCTTTTCACCTCACCTAGACCGATACCCTATATAGTTGTCCCCTATGTCCTTGAGTCAAGCCGAACGAAAGTTCCTTCGCGGTCGGGGCCACGCCCTGAAGCCCGCCGTCATCGTTGGTGGAGCCGGATTGACCGATGCCGTACTGACGGAGTTCGAGGGTGCACTCAGCCACCATGAGCTCATTAAAGTCAGTCTCCGCATCGGAAACCGCGACCGCCGCGACGCCTTGCTGGACGAGCTCCTCGACAGATCAAAGGCCACCTTGCTACACCGGATCGGCAACATGGCGCTTTTGTATCGGCAAGCCGAGCAACCCAAGCTGTTACTCTCAAAAACACTTTAACGAACCCCTTGAGCAGAGGGTCCGACCGTCACACGTATTCCACCGAGATGATCACGTAGACCTGTTGCCCCCCGGGTGCCGAAACCTCCACGGTATCTCCTTCCGACTTACCGATCATCGCACGGGCAACCGGAGAGGTGACTGAAACCCGCCCCTCTTTAATGTCGGCCTCGTCCTCCCCAACGATCTGGTATCGCACGTCCTTGCCGTCCTCGTCATCTGCAAGACGGACTGTCGCACCGAAAACGACCCTCCCCCCTGCGTTCAGACTGGATACATCTATGACTTGAGCGTTGGAGAGCTTGCCCTCTATGTTGCGGATTCGGGCCTCTGCGAGGCCTTGCTGCTCTTTCGCCGCATGGTATTCCGCGTTTTCACGGAGGTCACCGTGCTCACGCGCCACACCGATGGCCGCACTGAGGTGGGGTCGCTCCGCCTTCAGACGTTTTAGCTCTTCCCGGAGTTGCCCCTCTCCCCGAGGAGTCAATGGCACCTTCGTCATCAAGCCACCACCTCCGCATGCAAATCCTGGAGACAATTCACCACCACATTCTCCAGGTGATCCAGCGCATCGCAAGTGGCCTTCGCAGCTGCCAGAGTCGTGTAATAGGTAACTTTGTGATTCACTGCCGCAGCGCGGACCGAGTGTGATTCCTTGATGGCCGGCTTGCCCTCTGTGGTGTTCACTATTAGGTTGACCTCATCGTTCTTGATCATATCCACGATGTGTGGCCGACCTTCGCGCACCTTGTTCACACGACGGCACCGGACGCCACCTTCCGCTAACGCCTTCGCGGTGCCCCCGGTCGCAAAAATCTCAAACCCGCGGGCAATTAGAACGTGCCCGAGACCCACGGCTGCTGGCTTGTCTCTATCCCGAACGCTAATCAATGCAGTACCGCGCCCCGGTATCAGAACCCCAGAAGCCAACTGAGCTTTTGCGTACGCCTCCCCGAACGTGCGCCCGATGCCCATGACTTCACCCGTGGACTTCATCTCCGGACCAAGTATCGGGTCGGCGTCCGGGAACTTAATGAAGGGAAATACCGATTCCTTGACAGAGAAATAGGGATTCGGACCAGGGGCCTCCACACCTTGTTGGCTAAACGTCACACCAGCCATCGCTTTAGCAGCAATTTTTGCAAACGGGAGTCCGGTCGCTTTCGAAACAAAAGGGATCGTGCGCGAAGCCCTAGGATTGACCTCCAGAACGTAAACCACCCCGTTTTGGATTGCGAACTGGGTGTTCATGATTCCAACGACCTTAAGCTCATTGGCCATCTGCCGAACCTGCTCCTCGAGGACTTTCTGCACGCCCTCATCGAGCGTGAAGGGCGGCAGGCTGCACCCCGAATCACCCGAATGCACGCCCGCTTGTTCAACGTGCTCCATGATTCCGCCGATGATCACCTGCTCACCGTCGGAGATGGCATCCACGTCCACCTCAACGGCAAGATCCAGGAAGCGATCCAGTAGGACCGGGCTCTCGTTCGACACGCTGACAGCCTCGGTCATGTAGTCCCTCAGATCCTCTTCCTCGTGGACGATCTCCATAGCGCGTCCGCCGAGGACGTACGAAGGACGCACGACTAACGGGTACCCGACCTCTCGCGCCATAACGACAGCGTCTTCCTCGGTCCGGGCGGTGCGATTCGGTGGCTGCTTCAAGCCTAACCGCGTGATTAGCTGCTGGAATCGTTCTCGGTCCTCCGCGAGATCAATAGAGTCTGGCGAGGTACCGAGAATCGGCACACCCGCAGCCTCGAGGGGCCGCGCGAGCTTTAGGGGCGTTTGACCGCCGTACTGCACGATAACGCCCTTGGGCTGCTCCTTCTCGACAATCTCGAGCACATCCTCAAGTGTGAGAGACTCGAAGTAGAGACGATCGGAAGTGTCGAAATCTGTCGAGACCGTCTCCGGATTGCAGTTGACCATTATGGTCTCGAAGCCGGCCTCCTTTAGTGCAAAAGAAGCATGCACACAGCAGTAATCGAACTCGATTCCCTGGCCGATCCGGTTAGGCCCACCACCGAGAATCATGATTTTGTTCGCGTCGGTGGGGTGTGCTTCGCATTCCTCCTCGTAGGTGGAGTAGAGATAAGCAGTGTCGCTCGCGAACTCCCCAGCACAGGTGTCAACTCTCTTAAAAACAGGTCTTAGGTTATGGTCGCAACGTATTTTTCTTACGCTGGCTTCTTCACAACCAATCAAGGCTGCGATGCGACCGTCACTAAAACCTTTGCGTTTCAGTCTACGCAGCACCTCCAGTGTGAGCCCATCAGAACCGACGGCTGCAAGCTCGTTCTCCTCTGCTACCAAATCGCTGATCTGGGCTAGAAACCACGGATCGATGCCGGTGAGACGGGCCAATTCTTCCTCACCCAACCCGTGACGCAGTGCATCGGCGACGTACCAGATCCGCTGTCCGCCGGCCATCTGTAGTTCTCTGCGAAGCGCGTCCCATTCCTCGTCCAGCTCGGGCGTGGCGCAGATTGGGTTGAACCCGTCCGTGCCAGTCTCTAGTCCGCGAAGCGCCTTTTGAAGAGACTCCTGAAACGTTCGACCGATGGCCATGACCTCGCCCACGGACTTCATCTGAGTCGTCAAGCGATCGTTCGCCTGCGGGAATTTCTCGAACGTGAAACGCGGGATCTTGGTAACGACGTAATCGATGCTCGGCTCAAATGATGCGGGCGTCGAGCCGCCAGTGATCTCATTACGGAGTTCATCTAGCGTGTAGCCAACGGCTAGTTTGGCCGCCACCTTCGCTATCGGAAATCCAGTCGCCTTTGACGCCAGTGCTGACGAGCGCGAGACCCGCGGATTCATTTCGATGATGATTAGTCGACCATCGTTCGGATTGACAGCAAACTGAACGTTGGATCCACCCGTATCGACGCCGATCTTGCGCAGCACGTCGATCGAAGCATCACGCATCTGCTGATACTCCTTATCGGTCAGCGTCTGAGCTGGCGCCACGGTGATGGAGTCCCCGGTATGGACCCCCATTGGGTCCAGGTTCTCTATCGAACAAACGATAATGCAATTATCATTCCGGTCGCGGATGACCTCCATCTCGAACTCTTTCCAACCTAGAACAGACTCTTCAAGCAGGACTTCCGTGACCGGAGACTGTTCTAGCCCGCGACCAACGATTTGCTCGAATTCGTCACGGTTGTAGGCGATTCCTCCCCCACTCCCCCCGAGCGTAAACGATGGCCGCACGATCGTTGGATACCCGACTTCCCGCTGAATCTCCCAGGCCTCCTGCATTGTTCTTGCGACAGCGGAGTTGGGTACTTCCAGGCCGATCTCTTGCATCGCGACTCGAAACTGTGCTCGATCCTCAGCCATTTCTATGGAGGCCCTGCTGGCGGCAATCAGTTCCACACCGTACTTCTCAAGAATGCCTTCCCTATCCAGATCTAGCGCACAGTTCAAACCGGTCTGACCGCCCATGGTGGGCAACAGGGCGCTGGGTCGCTCCTTCTCGATAATCCGTTCCAGGGTTTGCCAGTGAATAGGCTCTATATAGATAGCGTCGGCGCTCGCGGGATCGGTCATGATGGTGGCCGGGTTGGAGTTCACCAGAATGACTCGGTAACCCTCTTCCTTGAGTGCCTTGCACGCCTGAGTTCCCGAGTAATCAAACTCGCATGCCTGGCCGATGACGATCGGACCGGCACCAATGATTAGAACACTGTCGATGTCGTCTCGGCGGGGCATTAAATTAATGTATTTTATTTAAATGTTTATTAAGACTTTGTATTAACGTGTTTTTCTATGCCTTTTCTTCTCTGGCCTGATCCTGGCGATCCTTCATGGACAAGACAAATCGCCCGAACAGCGGTTTGACATCGTGGGGCCCGGGGCTGGCCTCAGGGTGCCCCTGAAAAGAAAATGCTGGGCGGTCCGTCCGCTCAATCCCTTGGAGCGAGCCATCGAAGAGCGACCGGTGCGTGGCTCGCAAGTTTTTTGGGAGACTATCTTCGTCCACTGCGAAGCCGTGATTCTGACTCGTGATCATCACGCGCCCGGAATCCAGTTCGATGACGGGATGATTCGCACCGTGGTGACCAAATTTCATCTTCACGGTCTTGGCACCGCTGGCGAGTGCCAATAATTGATGACCAAGACAGATCCCGAAGGTTGGGAGCCCGGCGTCGATCAGCGTTCGGATCGCTTCGATAGCGTACTCACAGGGTTCGGGATCACCGGGTCCGTTAGACAAAAAGACCCCATCGGGTAGTAGGGCCATAACTTCCTCGGCCGAAGTCGTTGCTGGAACAACGGTAACGCGACAATCACTGTCAGCGAGAAACCGGAGAATATTGCGCTTGATACCGAAATCATAGGCGACCAGGTGGAACCCTGAGGTCTGCTCCGTATCAACAGGCCGTCTTTCGGGCCAGATACCCCCTTGATTCCACTGATAGGTTTTCTTTGTCGTGACGAATTTCGCCAGATCCATCCCCTTAAGCCCGGGGAACTTCCCCGCCGCCGTCACCGCTTCCTCGGGATCCACATCCAGCCCTGTCTGGATGCAACCCGCCAACGCGCCATTGTCGCGGATGATGCGGGTGAGCTTACGGGTATCGATCTCCGCAATCGCGACAGTTTTTCCTCGCCGCAAAAAGTCACTCAACGACTCTTCCGCTCGCCAACTGCTCGTGGCTAAGGAGAGGTCACGGATGATCAACCCAGCAGCAAATAACTCCCGGGACTCGAAATCATCGGAATTAGTCCCGACGTTCCCGATGTGGGGATAGGTCAGAGTAACGAGTTGCCGAAAATACGAGGGATCGGTCAAGATTTCTTGATAACCGGTCATCGCCGTATTGAAGACCACCTCCCCAACGGTCCTGCCGGAACTCCCCACGGACAAGCCATTGAAAACCGTGCCGTCTTCGAGCGCTAATATCGCGGGCTCCACCACGCTGAGTTCCTCGGTAGTCAATACGCGCCTTGCATAAACGAAGCGGGACGGCCGCAAGGCGCGCAGCTCATCCCGCGATGGTCCTCTAACTTAGGAGTCTCAGGAGGCGATTGTAATCCGTCCCCGCAGCGAAGGACACACCACGATCCCCACACCGCCTCGCACCGGCTAAGGCTTTTTTTTCAGGACAGTTCCAGGACATCGGCCATGGTGTAAAGACCGGGGGAACGCCCAGTCGCCCACCGGGCTGCCCTCAACGCACCTCGCGCAAAACTCATGCGATCAAAAGACCGGTGAACGAGTTCTACCCCTTCTTCGGGACCCTCAAACAGCACCGAATGATTGCCTACCAGGTTGCCCGCACGGATGACTGAGAACCCGATCGTGCCAGGCACGCGTGCTCCGATCTGACCATGGCGCTCATAGACGGCCAGATCCTCCAAACGGTGCCCCCTTGCCTGAGCGACCCGCTCTCCCAACGCCAACGCAGTCCCCGATGGAGCATCAACCTTCTGACCGTGGTGCGCCTCAGCGATCTCGACGTCGTAATCATCGCCCAACGCTTTGGTCGCGCGACCGACCAGGTCCATGAAGACATTCATCCCAACGCTCATATTGCGCCCGTAGACTAGTGGAATCTGTTTAGCACCCGCTTCCATGGCCTTGAGCTGTTTTGATTCCAGGCCGGTCGTCCCGATCACCAAAGCGGTGCCGCTCTCCACACAGCTCCTCACGTTGGCTCCAGTCGCCGAAGGCAAGGTGAAATCTATGGCAACGTGCGCATCACGAAGACCCTCGGCATGATCATCTGTGAGCGTCACCCCCAGCGACTCAATCCCGCAGGCTTCGCCCACATCACTACCCAGAACCGAATCCGTCGATTCGGTCACCGCTCCACTCACCTCAACGTCTTCGGATTCGACGATGCAACGCAACACAGCGTGACCCATACGACCCGATGCACCCAAGACGGCGACCTTCAACACGACTAGCTCCCTATACGCTCAAAAAACGCTTTGACTCCGTCCAGCCACGAGCGCACCCGCGGATTATGGCGGGAACCTCCAGCTTGGACGGACTCGTCGAATCGGGCAAGTAACTCCTTCTGCTCCTCGGTCATCTTCACAGGTGTCTCAACCTGGACATTGCAAAACAGGTCTCCTAATCCGTTCGAACGAACCGAACGGACGCCTTTACCGCGCAAACGAAACACCTTTCCCGACTGCGTCTCGGGCGGAATCTTCAGTACCACCTGCCCATCCAGCGTCGGAACCTCGACTGAGTTACCAAGCGCGGCCGCGGCGAAGCTCACTGGCACATCACAGCTCAGACTCTGACCATCCCGCTCGAAAATCGGGTGCGACCTCACCATGATATCAACGTACAAGTCTCCCGAAGGACCACCATTTCGACCGGCTTCACCTTCTTGCGCTAGGCGAATGCGGTCCCCGTCGTCCACCCCGGCGGGTACCTGGACTGCCAGCGTCTTGACCTTGCGCACCCTACCCCGACCGGAACAAGACCTACATGGGTGCGTGATAATCGTACCCACGCCCTTGCAATTCGGGCAGGTCTGCTGGATGGAGAAAAATCCCGTCTGCTGGACGCGCACCTGGCCAGCCCCTTTACAGGTAGCACACGGAGCGCGCTCCGTGCCCGGCTCCGCGCCAGCGCTGCGACAACGGTCGCACTCGACCTGAGTGGGAACATCTATATTGACGGAATCACCCCCGACCGCCTGCTCGAGCGATAGCGACAACTCGTAGCGAAGATCTGCACCGCGGAAAACTTGTGTTCGACTGCTACGTCCACCTCCGAAAATATCCCCGAAGACGTCGCCGAAGATATCGCCGAACGGGTCGGACCCGGCCCCAAAACCACTACCAGCTCGCCCCGCCTCAACTCCCGCGTGGCCGAATTGGTCATACGCCGCCCGCTTACTCTTGTCGGAAAGGATTTCGTGGGCCTCTTTCGCTTCCCTGAAGCTAGCCTCCGCTTTCGGATCGTCCGGATTACGGTCCGGGTGGTACTTCATAGCCAAACGCCGGAAAGCTTTCTTCAGGGTCGCCTCATCGGCATCCTTCCTACAGCCTAAGACCTCATAGTAGTCCCGCTGGGCCATCCTCAATCCTTCACGCGCCCTCCCTGGGGCGACTCTATAAACGCACCTGGAGGGCACAGTCTCCCGCGCCCTCCAGAATCATTAGCCGTTTTTCGTTCGGTCTGTGCGCGTTACGCACTCTTTTGCTCGTTGTCGTCGCTTTCAACCTCTTCGAACTCAGCATCTACGACATTGTCATCGTCGACGCCACCCGAAGATTCGTCCGCCCCCCCGTCCGAACCAGCCTCTTCGGTCTGTTCGGCATAGAGCTTCTGTGCCAATCCTGCCGAGGCCTCGCTAAGCGCTTTAACCTTCGCTTCGATAACATCCTTATTGTCACCTCCAACCGCATCCTTGAGCTCGGAGATGGCCACCTCTATACCAGCACGCTCTTCAGGCTCCGCTTTCTCGCCTAGCTCTTGCAACATCTTCTCAGTTGCGTGCACCAGCGCATCACCCTGATTACGCGTTCCCACCAGTTCGCGGAACTTCTCGTCCTCAGCTGCATGGACTTCGGCATCGGAAACCATTCGGTCAATTTCATCGTCGCTCAACCCCGACGACGCCTTAATCACGATCTTTTGCTCCTTCCCAGTGGCTTTGTCCTTAGCCGAAACATTCAAGATCCCGTTCGCATCGATATCGAAAGTCACATCGACCTGAGGCATTCCACGAGGCGCCGGCGGGATATCGGTCAAATCGAATCGCCCCAGCGACTTGTTGTCCTCGGCACGCTCGCGCTCGCCTTGCAGCACGTGAATTGTCACCGCCGTTTGGTTGTCCTCGGCCGTAGAGAACACCTGATTCGCCTTCGTCGGAATAGTGGAGTTCTTGTCTATGAGTCGCGTCATAACGCGGCCCAAAGTCTCGATCCCCAACGACAGCGGGGTTACGTCTAGCAAGAGGACATCCTTAACCTCACCCGACAGGACGCCAGCCTGGATAGCCGCGCCGATCGCTACGGCTTCGTCAGGGTTCACGTCCCTTCGGGGCTCCTTACCGAAGAAGTTTTGCACCTCCTCCTGTACTTTTGGCATGCGGGTCTGGCCTCCGACAAGAATAACGTCTTCAATGTCGCCAGCCTTAAGGCCCGCATCACCCAGCGCAGTCTTGCACGGACCTAAGGTCCGATCGACGAGATCCTCCACGAGGGACTCAATTTTCGCGCGGGTGAGATTGATGTTCAGGTGCTTCGGTCCGCTCGAGTCTGCCGTGATGTAAGGCAGGTTGACTTCAGTCTGCTGCTTAGATGACAGCTCGATCTTGGCCTTTTCCGCTGCCTCCTTGAGCCGCTGCATTGCGAGCGGATCCTTACGAATATCAATCCCGCTCTCTTTCTCAAACTCACTGGATAGATGGTCGATGATCCGCTTGTCGAAGTCCTCCCCGCCTAGGAACGTATCGCCATTGGTCGCCAAGACCTCGAACTGATGCTCACCATCGACCTCGGCGATCTCGATGACTGAAATATCGAATGTCCCGCCACCCAAATCATAAACCGCTACTATTCGGTCGCCGCGTTTTTTATCGAGTCCATAGGCCAACGCCGCCGCCGTAGGCTCGTTGATGATTCGCTTCACTTCGAGTCCCGCAATCCGACCAGCGTCTTTGGTCGCCTGGCGCTGGGAGTCATTGAAATAAGCGGGCACTGTTATGACAGCTTCGGTGACCGGTTCACCCAGATAGTCGTCCGCGGTCTGTTTCATCTTGGCAAGCACACGGGCAGAGATCTCGGGCGGGGCCATGCTCTTATCGTTCGCCGCGACCCATGCATCACCGTTGTCTGCTTTAACGATGTTATACGACACCATATCGACATCTTTTTGGGCGACATCGTCATCGAACCGACGGCCGATGAGACGCTTGATAGCGAAAAGGGTGTTGGTCGGGTTGGTTACAGCCTGGCGTTTAGCCGTCTGGCCTACCAAGACCTCATCATCCTTGCCGAAGGCCACCACCGATGGTGTCGTTCGATCCCCCTCGCTGTTCTCGATCACCCTGGGCTTATCACCGTCCATGACGGCAACGCAAGAGTTGGTCGTACCCAAATCGATACCGATCACTCGTCCCATAGCTAAAGTTCTCCAAATCGCATTAATCTAATTGTGTCTATCTAGATGGGGCATGTACCGCGCAATTCAAGGGTCTGCGCGACATTCCGATCCTCATCACTCAGCCCTCATCCTCGTCCGGCTCCCTTGCCACGATGACGCGTGCTGGGCGCAGCAACCGGTCATGGATGGCGTAACCCTTCTGAACGACGGTGAGTACGGTATTGGGCTCTGAAGTATCGGAGGGCGCCAGTGTCATAGCCTCGTGTTTAGAGGGATCGAACGGCTCGCCCTCGGGATCCAATTCCTCTATCCCCACGTGCTCGAGTGCAGCATCCAACAGTCTCAAGGTAGCCTTCTTTCCATCCAGCAGCGCTTCAACATCCGCCTGGTCGGCGGAGGCAACACCCGCCTCTAGACTATCCCTTACCGGTAATAGTGCCTGCGCCAGCCGCTCCAAGCCGTAACGGCGCGCATTCTCGACGTCCCGGGCCGCTCGTTTTCGGTAGTTCTCGAGCTCCGCCGCAGCACGCACGAATTTATCGTGGTTGTCCTGCACCTGATCACGGAGGAGCTCTATATCGTCTAGGGAATCAGCGTCTTCGCGCTCAGCCGAGTCATCCTTATCGGGTGAAACCTCGTCTCCCGAAGCTTCTACCTCAGCCCCCTCCTCCACCTCGCTCGATTCGTCCTGAGAGCCTGCACTGGCATCCTGGATCATTAAACTACTACCTCCCATGTGGGTCCGAAGATGGTACCCGATGCTCACATCACCCCGCCGTGGCCAACGCGCAGCGCCACGCTCGGGAGTCTTATTGGAATATGCGGACTAGCTCTGAGACTTCAAGGCACTGCCAAGCAGCCTGGCCGTGATATCGACGATCGGAATGACGCGCTCATAAGCCATTCGGGTAGGCCCGATAACGCCAAGCACGCCCATGGTGTCGTCCTCTATGGCGTAGGGGGCAGCGACGACACTACATTCGTCCAAAAGTTGGTACCCGGACTCTTGGCCGATAAAGATCTGGACACCGTGCGCATTTAGGGTTTGATCAAGCAGGTGCAGGATATCCTGCTGGCGGACGAACGCCTCAAATAGCCGCTTCAGCGTCGTCATATCAGCCAGACCCTCAAGCCCCATGAGATTCGTCTCCCCAGCCACCACGAACTCACCTTCCGCCTCATCCGATGGGAAGGTCTGCTGAGCAAACTCGATCGCATCTAACATAAGCGTGTTCATACTTTCGCGCGTTTCACGAAGCCCCTTCAGAAGTCGGTTCCGAACATCGTCAATCTCGCAGCCACCGAATTGCTCGGTCAGATAGTTGCCCGCTCGACGAAGCTCGTCTTCAGTGAAATCCTTTTCGACATGCAAGATCTTGTTTTGCACGTCACGGTCATTGAGAACAACGATCGCGAGTATCCGTTGCTCCGACAATGGCAGAAACTCGATCTGCCGTAATGCAGCGTGGGCTCGACGCGGGACCGTAACGACACCCGCAAGCTGAGTCACCGCCGACAATAAGTTCGATGCCGACAGCACCAGCGCCTGAGGGTCAGAGTCTTTTAGCGCTTTTTCGAACTGCAAAACTTCTTCGTCCTTGGGCGGACGCAATTTGACGAGGGTGTCAACGAAAAATCGATAGCCCTTTATCGTCGGAACACGGCCGGCTGAGGTGTGTGGGGCTGAGACAAATCCCAGCTCTTCCAAGTCGGACATGATGTTACGGATGGTTGCGGGGCTCACCTCAAGACCAGAGTGGCGCGATAGCGTCCTTGAACCCACGGGGTGACCTTCCCGGATATATCGGTCCACCAGCACCCCCAGCAGATGCTGAGCACGCTCGTTGGGGATATCTGTTAGCTTATTCGCCGCCATAGTAAAGGCTTCGGTTACCGTTGATATCGAGGGCCCTAACTGAAGACGCTAGCAACGGGCTCCCGCCACTGTCAAGGAGCGCCTCTTGCCACGCCGCATGAATTTCGTTGAGCGACGCCGCGCCGAGTTAAGTACAATGCCATTCCGTTCTGTCCACACCAAATGACGACTAGATTCGAAAAAATTGGTCTCTGGGGCCGCCTCGGAGAAGCGGGTGTCGCAGACCTCGCGCTCGAGATCGTTTCCCAACTTCGCAAGCTTGGCCTAAAGGTTTTCGTGCCAGCGCAGTCGGACATCCCGAAGGGGTTCGGCGATACGCATCGTTTGCCGCCGGATCAGCTTGCCGCCGAGGTGGATCTCATCGTGGCCCTCGGTGGGGATGGGACCATGCTTCACGCCGCGCGGGGCGCAGCCCAACACCGTGTACCCCTGTTGGGCGTTAACCGCGGCCGACTCGGGTTTCTCACAGATGTGTCCCCTGAGCTGATGGCGGAAACCATCAATACGATACTTTCTGGTGACTACGTCACCGAAGACCGTCTGATGCTAGAAGCAGAGATATCGGGTGGTAAAAAAAACCGTGGACCGATGCTCGCGCTGAACGATGTGGTTCTGAAGACGACCAGTACCGGGCATATGCAAGACTTTCGAACTTCGGTTGACGGGGAGTACGTGAATACTCATGGCGGCGACGGGCTTATCGTTGCAACGCCGACTGGCTCCACGGCCTATGCGCTCTCTTGTGGTGGGCCAATCATCAGACCAAACGTCGACGCATTGGTCATTGTCCCGATCGCCCCGCATACGCTGTCAGATCGGCCGCTGGTCGTACGATCGTCAAGCCAAGTCACGGTGCGCGTTGAACCTCGGCCGGAAAGCCAGCGCGCAGAGGTGGCGTGTGACGGAGAGGCCTTCGGTGAGATCGGTCGAGACGACACATTGACGATTCGTGTCGCTGAAGAGACCGTGCAGCTACTACACCCCCAGGGGCAGAGCTATTACGACCTCTTGCGCTCCAAGCTCAATTGGGGACAGAC
>Ga0315339_1000418_pt1 | contig 55051 bp, 47 predicted proteins | sample ASW17metaG_FD_204514 | JGI IMG/M metagenome (GOLD analysis project Ga0315339, IMG submission 204514) | Ammonia-oxidizing marine archaeal communities from Pacific Ocean, United States - ASW #17 | ecosystem: Environmental > Aquatic > Marine > Oceanic | place: USA: California | collected 2016-12-05 | reverse complement strand
AACTCCTCGATGCACTCGCGATGGCCTCCAACGAGCTTGTACATCATCTTCTTCGAGGTATTGTCAAAGCCCGAGTCCGTTCGGAGCCACTGCTCCTGTTCATCCTGGCTTCGATGCAGTCGGTCAAGAACGGTGGCAAGGTGGTCATTGCAGGACATGGTGGGATCCTCCTTTGTCCTCGGGCATCCAGAGCCTACCATGGACCTGACCCGTGAATCCTATTTATTGAAGAAGGGCAAGTGCATGAAGACAGAGGATCGATACCAGGCCATTCTCAAGGGAATGAACCTTCCCAGGGGCCTGCTGGCCGAGTTCATCGCGGTCTTTGCACTGATGTTCATCACCGGGGGAACGGTCATCGTGACAGGTGGCGAGAACCTCGTGGCCGCCGCACTGGCGAACGGAATAGTGATCACGGTCATGATCGCGACCCTCTTTCATGTTTCGGGTGCCCAGTTCAATCCAGCCGTGTCCATTGCCGTGGCCCTGCTTGGCAAGCAATCCTGGGGTCGCTGCGCGTGTTACATCCTGGCACAGGTTGCGGGCGCATGTTTTGCCGCCTGGCTCCTCTGGGCAACACTGCTGGGAGTGCTTGATGCCCCCACCATCGGTTCAGGACAGGCCACCCTGGAACATGTCGGGCTGACCGTCGGCATGCTCAGTGACCTGGACCAGTTGGGTGTGCCCGACAGCGGTTGGCGAGTCATGGTGCTTGAACTGGTTGCCGCCTTCTTCCTGATGTTCGTCATCATGGGAGTCATCGTCGATCGCCGCAGCGGACACGACACGCCCGTACTCATGGCGATCCCGGTCGGGCTCATCATCGCAGGAGACGTGCTGTGCCTTGGACCGCTGACCGGCGCATCAATGAACCCTGCGCGAAGCTTCGGTCCGGCGCTCGTACTCGGGCACTGGCACCTTCAGTGGGCGTACTGGGTCGGTCCTATCCTCGGTGCGGCCCTGGCTGCATGGGCATACCGGTCAGCTTTCGGTCATGGCAACCGGGACTGAACAGGAACTCAACCTGCGTTTGCAGCCTGGAGAGCATGTGTAATCTCCCAGAGGGCCATCGATATGCAGGTCAGAAGCAGCAAGTGCGCCAAACCGTAGAGATAGCACCAGATCTTGCAATTCGAGGAGGAGCAGGATGATTTCTCGTTCTGGGACATCGGGGTTCTCCAAAGCACGCGTCAAGGGGCTCGTCCATGAGTCCCGGTGCGTCTCATCGTCTATTCCGGGGCATCACGCGGATTTTTTCCGGACCTCGTCACACGTTTCGAGGTTTGCTGCATAGAGGGGGCAACTGACAGTGGGGGTGTTGATCGATTCTGAGGGGCTTCGATCCACCCCCGCTGCTACGGGGACACGGCTTTGGTCGCCATAGCGGCTGATCGAAGCACCAGGGGGACACGGGCGGACCGCCCTGGCGGTCCGCCCGTGGCGTTTTTGGACAGTTCCATGGAATGCTCCAAACTCTGCCGTGACACCGCTTTGAGCACGTGCCATACTTGTTGGAACGAGAAGATTCCCCTACCAGGAAGAGAGAACACCTGAATGCACAAGAACCTGCTCCTCATCACCATCCTGGCTGCCTGGATAGGCATGCCAGTCTCGAACTGCCTCGCAGAGGCCTCGCCCCATGTCCATCATCACCCGCTGGCGGATGACCACATCCTTTCCATCGTGGTTGATGACGACGAACTGGTGCGGCTTCTGATGGATGAGGGTCTCAGGCCCCTTGCCTGCCGACCTGGACCGGGCTTTGGCCACTGGTTGGCAAATGACTCCCAACTGGCCTTCGCACGACGGCTGGGGATGCCCGTCGAAGTACTTGTTGATGATGTGCCCGCTCATGTCGAAAGGGAACGACAAGCAAATAATGCAGCGAAGGCCGAGGGAGCTGCACGAGGTGACTGGTATGCGGCGTACCACACGATCGAAGAAATACACGCCCGGCTTGACGGGCTCATTGCCATGTACCCGGACCACGTCCATGCAGCTGATGCGGGAGACAGCCTCGAAGGCCGTGACATCCGAGGAGTGCGAATCGGAACGGGCGAAGCCGGCAGCAAGCCGGCGCTGCTCTTCAACGGGTGCCAGCATGCACGCGAATGGGTCGCCACCATGGTCCCGACCTACGCTGCCGATGAACTTGCTGCTGGCTACGGCAGCGATGCCAGGATTACCGCGTTGCTTCAACTGGTTGATGTCTACATCATCCCCGTCGTCAACCCGGACGGCTATTACTACACCTACGCAAGTGGTGGAGATCGTTTCTGGCGGAAGAATCGACGCAACAACGGGACAGGGTGCTATGGAGTTGATCTCAACAGGAACTGGGGCGTCGACTGGAATGGTGGCGAGAGTACCAGTGAGAATACGTGCAGCGACATCTATGTCGGTACAGGTCCATTTTCCGAGCCTGAATCCTCGGCAATGAGGGATTTCATCCTGGCGCGGCCAAACATCATGGGGCATATCGACTTCCACAGCTACGCGGAAGTCATCCTCCAACCATGGGCTTATACGAGCGTACCGCCACCTGATGATGCGGAGATCGACGACCTCGGCGAAGCCATGTCCCAGGCCATCCTTGGAGTGCATGGAATGTACTACCCGCATGGTGGCGGTGATGAACTGCTCTACCTTGCCAGTGGTGTCTTCCCCGACTGGACCTACGGTGTAGCCGGTGCGTTCGGCTATACGATCGAACTGCGAGGCACGAGTTTCGATCTTCCAGCCAGCCAGATTCGGCCCACCTGCGAAGAGAACCTCGAGGCAGTCCTGACAATGATGGAATGGGCGGGTGTCCCGCTCGATATCGAGTTCCCTGACGGACTGCCCGCGAACATCCACACGCAGGATGACACCACCTTCTCGGTCCGGATCAGCGGTGATGGTGACCCACCGGCAACGGGCGGCGTCACACTGAACTGGTCCTACGATGGCAGTGGCAGTTTCTACGAGGCTGTCCTCGAGAACCCGGGTGGCGGCAGCGACTACAGTGCCGAACTTCCACCGGGCGACTGCGATGACACCCCAGCCTTCTACATCCAGGTCGAAACCATCTCCGGAGGCGTGTTCCGTGAACCCGCCACTGCACCGGACGAACCGTTTACTGCAGGTGTCGTGACATCCATCACCACCACCTTTGAGGATGACGGGGAAACCAACCCTGGATGGACGGTTTCAGGTGATGCCACTGATGGCCAGTGGTCGCGAGGTGTCCCTGCCGGTGGCGGAGACCGTGGCGACCCGCCGAACGATGGTGATGGAAGCGGAGCCTGCTGGCTCACCGACAATGTCGATGGAAACAGCGATGTCGACGGCGGGTCGACCATTCTTACCTCGCCGCAACTCGATGCGGGTCAACCCGGGCTGACCCTCTCATACTGGCGATGGTTCTCGAATAACTTCGGTGCAGGTCCTGATGAGGATTCCTTCCTCGTGGACTTCTCGAACAACAACGGCGTGACCTGGTATCAACTCGAGGTCGTTGCTCCGGACGCTCCGGATTCGTCCGGCGGCTGGTACAACGTCAGCCATGAGCTCGACGGCGTGCCCGGCTTCGTGCCCGGCACCGAGTTCCGCCTGCGGTTCACCGCCGAGGATCTCGGGCAGGGATCCGTTGTTGAAGCAGGGATTGATGGTGTTCTCATCGAGGCGATTGCCTGTGATGACGGCAATGTCGACTGTCCCGAGGACTGTGCTGGGGATGACGGCATCGTCAATGTCAATGATCTGCTTGCCGTGATTGCAGCATGGGGTTCAACAGGTGGACCATGCGACATCAATGGTGACGGAGAGGTCAACGTCAATGACCTGCTGATGATCATCGGCGCCTGGGGCGACTGCTGACTTGAAGGGAAAGAACGCGTGGGTGGTCAGTGCTGGCCGGCGACCCCGTCCCATGCGCTGGCCTTCGAGGCCGGCGCAGGAACAAGTACGCCTTCCGTCGACTCGAGCGCTGCATGCTCCCACCGTGTCGGGATGAAGGAGACCTCTACATCGAACGTCGATGTCGTCTGCAACCAGCGATGGAGTGCATCAGACTCGTCGAATTCGAAACTGCCGCCACGGACGAGTTCCGTACCCTGCTCGATCGTGCCTGGAATACGCCAATCGAGTTCCAACTCGCGTTCGCTTGTTGGATCACTCAGGTACAGCTTCCCATCCACCCAGTTCCAGCATCCCTGCAGATGATTCGTGTTCCAGGAGATTTCCAGTTCTATCGCAGACGTCTCCTCGTCGACCCGATGCCATCGTCGGTCAACGATTCGACCCTGCAGACCTGACTGGAATGATGTCCATTCGTCCAAAGTCGATGCCTGTGCAGACAAGGGCCCAAAGGCTGGACCAAGAAGCAGTGCAAGCAGGAGAACCAGGCCATTGACAGCCAGGGCACCCACCTGAAGACCACTGCGATCATGCAGCGAGAACAGTCCCAGGGTTGCAACTGCAAGTCCAAGAAGGCTCAATGGAAGGAAAGCACCCTGCAACAGGGGGCTCAAGCCGGTTATGACTGCTCCACATGCCAGGAGGAGACTGGCAATGGCAAGCGAGTTCGTCGAGTAGATCGGCACCGCTCGGGAGGATTCGATTGACCTGTAGAGGGGTTTGGGCATGCGAGTCCTTTCTGCATTTCTCCCCCCTCCCTCGGCCTGATCCTGGACTGTCTCCACACCGATGATGCTCCTGGGGGCGATTCCCTTTCGGAAAATGCGGGTCATGCGGCATTTGATGCTCGGGAAAGGCTGTTTCATGCCTGATACGAGGGCTGCTAAGATCCCCTTATCGCATGTCCGTTGTGCCCTGTACATCTCGAATACTGCTCCTGCTGAGCTTCCTTGCCCTCCTTTCCTGTTCGAACCAACACCTCCAGGAGTTCCATCAAGTTCATGAAGGAATGAGCAGATCCGAGGTCCGGGAACTGCTGGGTACGCCCAGTTCGACCTTCACGGCAAGCAAGGAGGATGGCATCCTCACCAAGGAGCGTTGGCAGTACGGGGATACCCTCAGCACGCATGCCACTGGGATCCTGTTCCCCCTTGCTGCCCCCGAACGGGTCTGGGTGGTCTACTTCGACAGCAACGGTCGCGTCAGCGATATCCGGAAACCACAGGATGATCAACAGCCTTGGCGTCCCGATGTAAAGTAGTTGTGTTACATGACTCTTCAACTTTGAGGTGAGATGATGATGAATGATGAGAGCACCGGCCAGGGGCACATTTCCAATGGTGACGAAGCCATGGCAACGATCATCCCATGGCGAAACAAGTACGCACTGATCGGGTACTACCTGGGCATCTTCGGCTTGATTCCCCTTCTCGGCATCCCCCTTGCAATAGCAGGCATCATTCTCGGGGGGCTTGGAATCCGCCATTGGAAAAAGAATCACCGAAGCCACGGCCTTGCTCATTCGATCGTGGCAATAGCCTGTGGTTGCATTGGCCTGGGTGTCTCAGCCATGGTCATACTTCTTCTGGCATCACCGGGAACCATCACTCCACTTCAATGACCTTGATCATCTGCAAGCAGGGGTTGCACTCGTCCCACAGCGTGGGAAAGGTCTCGAGTTTCGTGAAGCCGATCGATTCATAGAATCGACGCGATACTGCGTAATACTTGCACTCGCGAGCCGGGTCGACGGTCTTGACCTGCAGAAAGCGAATCCCCTGCGTCGCAAGCCAGGCTTCCCCCTCAGCAAACATCGCCCTGCCAACCCCCTGCCTGTGCCACGGCTCAAGGATGCCCAGAACGTAGGCATCGGCCGCTTCGGGTCCGTGAACTTTCAGAGACAGGAAGCCGATGTCGTCTTCCCCGCATGTGACCATCAGTGTCGGCAGGGAATCAATGGCCTTGACGAAGTCGACGATTGCAGATTCGATGCCAAACCAGTCGGGCAGGCCGCGGAGTATCGGTTCGCACCTTGAAGCAAGTCCGGTTGATGGCTCGCGTATTTCAAAGGGCAGGGCCTCAGCCATCATCTCGTTCCTTCTCAAGCCTGAAGACCTTTCCCTTCCCGGAGAAGGTGTTGCGGAAGACACACACCAGCAACGTACCGTCATTGAGTTCACCGAACGAGCTGATGAAGAAGCCCGGTTGCATGAAGACCTCGCGGTTGGCTGTCATCTTCTCGCCATCCCACCGCAGTCCCCAGATCCGACCGGATCCGTAATCGGCATAGAAATAGATGCCTTCAAGTTCCGGATGTTGATCGCCACGCTGAACATATCCTCCCGTGACTGAGATTCCCTTGTCACGTGGATACACGACCACTGGATCGATGTACGAACCCTCCGGGAGAGCCGGGCCCCGATACGATGCAAAGGGCTCGAACCCTTCCCGCGGCTTCCACCCGTAGTTTCCGCCACTGGTGATGATGTCGATTTCCTCCCAGGTGTTCTGCCCGACATCGCCGCCCCAGAGGTCTCCCGTGTCCCGGTCAAAACTCATGCGCCAGACATTGCGAAGGCCCCATGCCCAGATCTCCGGCCGGGCACCCTCTGTCCCAACGAACGGGTTGTCCGGTGGTATGGCGTACTCAAGACCCTCGTCCCTGCGATCAATGTCGATTCGCACGACGGTTCCAAGCAGTGTGGACAGGTCCTGACCAGCTTCCTTCGGATCGTTGGCCGCTCCACCATCGCCATAGCTCACGTACAGCATCCCATCGGGACCGAACAACACGGTACTGCCATTGTGGTTTCCCCATGGCTGCTCGACCTCAAGAATGACACGCTCACTTTCTTTCTTCACGCCGGTGCGGTCATCTTTTGCCGTGAACTCCGAGAGAACACCCCGGCGAGGTGTATTGGCCGAGTAGTACACGTAGAACTTCCCGTTGTCCGCGTACTTCGGGTGAAAGGCCAGCGACAGGAGACCTTCCTCGTTGTGCTTGTCCTGAACCTTCTTGCGCAAGTCAAGGAAGGTCCTCGGTTCGGATCCTCGCTCGACATTCTCAATCGCCAGGACTCTCCCATGCTGCTCGACGATGTACACCGTCGAATCATCACCGGGAGGAACGACTGCCTGGACAGGGCGCTTGAACGTGTGGCCACCGAACCAAGGCGACAACTTCACATCCGGAACCAGGCGTACCTTCACCGGCTCGTTGACTTCCTGCGAATATGCCACCGAGAGCAGGAGGCCGGTAAGGACAAAGGACAGGCTGTTTCGAAGCATGACCCCCTTGTAGCATGCCAAATCGCATCCTGCGAGGCTTCTTGAACATTTCTCATTGACAGGAAGCCCCTGCATCCAACATCATGCGTTGGAGAGGAACACCAATGATGCATCGAATCTCATCCTGCCTGGCACTGCTCCTTGCCGGAACCTCCAGCGGAGGGACTGCAGTGCTCTCCTTTGGTGAGCCGGTACATGATCCAACAGGCTGGACCGTCGATGTACGCTGGATCTCGGAAAGTCCTACCCTCGCTGGATTCCAACTCGAGATCTCCATTCCGGAACTTCTTGAAGCCGGTGGTGGCTGGTGTGCCGACAATGACTGGACACTGGAATACACGCAGGAGATGGTCCTCGGATTCGCATGGTCATTCGACGCGATGGTGCCGCCAGGCACAGAGGTCACACTCTGCACGCTCCAACTTGACGAAGAAGCATCTGGCAGTTCACTCGGGTTCAAGAACGTCGTCTGCTCGGACGAAACTGCTACGGCAATCGAGGTCGATGCAACTCACGCAGTCCTGCTTGATGCCTGCCCGGGTGATCTTGATGGCAGTGGAAATGTCGGGGTCGATGATCTGCTCTCGGTGATCGCCGCCTGGAACACTGAAGATGAAACCGGGGATGCCGATGGCGACGGGTACGTGGATGTAGCGGACCTGCTGGTGGTGATCTCGGGCTGGGGAACGTGCTGAGTCAGGGCTCGCGGAATGAAAGACGGGCCCGGTTGACGTCCTCGTAGATCTCGAAGAAACGGTCGAGCCGTGCCATGTGCATTGCCTGGACCACGATGCCCTTCAACCCTGCAAGCTTGACCATGCCGCCCCTGCTCTTCATCCGCTTCGAGAGCGTCAGGAGTACGCCGAGACCGTAGCTCGAGATGTACTCCAGCTGGGTGCAATCCACGATGAGACGATCAAGTCCACCATCTATGAGCGTCTCGATCTCGGAGATGAACGTAGCCGAGTTCTCCGAGTTCAATCCACCATCGGCGGCCAGGATCATCACGTCGCCTTCGATCTCGTGAGCAATCAATTCCATTGCTTCATCCCCTGCAGGAGCTCCCGCCTTGGTTGGATCGAAGGAGGCTCCGCAATTTCCTTGCATCCAGCCCGACGTTTCATGATACTCGACACAATCGACCCCCAGTGAACATGGGTAGGCCGTTATGACAAGCCCGCTTGCACCGGATCGCATACAATCGCCGATTCGCGGTCGAAGAATGCCGTGATCAACATGGAGCCCTGCTCGTGACCCACGTAGCCGACACCGCATCCCACCCTCCCCCCGACGGCATCACCGAAACCATGCCTGATGTCCAGAGCCATGCAGACCATCGCAAGGTTCCGATCAACAAGGTTGGTGTGAAGGAAATCCGCCACCCCATCACCCTTGCCCGCCAGGATGGTGGCACCTGCCAGACCGTGGCCGACATCAACATGTTCGTCTCCCTTCCCTCCGATCGGAAAGGTACGCACATGAGCCGGTTCCTGGAGGTACTCAACGAATACAACGAGGGAATCCGCCCCGAGCGTCTCATGGAACTCTGCCGAGCACTTCGTGAGCGGCTCGATGCTGAAGTCGCCCACGTTGAAATGGATTTCACCTACTTCATCACGAAAGCCGCCCCGATCACCGGGTTGAAAGGCCTGATGGACTACCAGACGAAATTCATCTGCGAGTCGAGCAGCGAACAGGAAGATCTTGTCATGAGCGTTGCGGCAGCGGCAACGAGCCTCTGCCCCTGCTCCAAGGAGATCGCGGCTCGAGGAGCACACAACCAGCGGTGCCTGATCACGGCTGATGTTCGGTTCGACGGGATGCTCTGGATCGAGGAACTCGCCAAACTCATCGAGGATTCAGCCAGTTGCCAGGTCTTCCCGGTACTCAAGCGACCTGATGAAAAATGGGTCACCGAGGTAGCCTTCGACAACCCGAAGTTCGTCGAGGACATCGTGCGGGATCTTGCCGTACTCCTCGGCGGAGAATCACGAATCAAGTGGTATCACATCCGCAGCGAGAACTTCGAATCGATCCACTCCCACAATGCCTATGCGGAAATCACCCGGGACTGTTCCGGGTAACCATGTAAAATGACAGGTACCCGCATGACTGCGGGCACCTGGAGTTCATTTCATTTCAATGCCGGAGATGCCGGCAGGCTCATCGCCAGCCGCGACCGTAGCCGCAGTCACCGTAGTTGTCACCGTAGTTGTTCCAGTAGCCGTGCTGGTACTTCATGGCGTACTGGTCATACTTCAACTGCTGATTCGAGTTGAACTTGTGGTGCTGCCAGGCAGTCTTGAGTGCCTGCTGGTGGTGCTCCTCGATCGTCGCCCAGGCTGCCTTTGAATTCTTGTTCGCCTCTTCCCGGAGTGCTTCCTGCTTCTTGGCATTCTCCTCTGCAAGTTCCTTCGCAGAAGACATCATCTCGTCGTGCTTCTTCTGCTGCATGTCCCCTGCCCAATCGTGATAGTCATCGAATGCATTGTTTGCATTGAGAAAATCAGACATCCTGGCAACGGTCTTCATCGCGGCCTGGTAATCCTCCCAGGTCGACCTTGCCAGTCCCGTGTAGGCCTTGACCTGGCGATTCAGCTCTGCAGAGTTGACGCCCTCGGCCGGCCCCATCGCTTCCTCGTGATGAACGGCAACTTTCAACGCCTCCTCGAAGGACATTGCCTGAGGCATGTGCTCTGGTGGCGTGGTATAGGACTCCCAGGCATCCCACATTCCCTTCGACTTGATGTATTCCGTCATCTGCTCGATACGTTCCTTCGACTTGGTGAGGCTGTCACCGGCCGTGGAGTTCATGGTCTCAAGTGCACGCAGCTGCATCGCAAGGCTCGTAGCTCCAGCCGATGGATTCGATGATGCGGTCAACTGGCTTGCTGAGGCGTAGGCGGTGAATGTCAGCATCGCGATCAAGCTGAGAATCAATGTTCGACCTGGCATGTCTGGTTCTCCTCCATGGTCTGCTCGTATACGTGTGGACGAACAGGAATGTTCTCCACGGTCAAGACTGGCAAGTATAGCGACGGAGCGTATGGGTAGGTAAATCACAGGTATACTCACAGTTCCGAGGTACTGGATATGCCTGAGCCTATTTCCCTTTCCAAACGTGGCAGAAACGCCCCCGCTTCACCCATCAGGAGCCTTGCGGCCCTTGCCAGGAAAGCCGAGGACAGGGGAGTCCATATTCACTTCATGAACATCGGTCAGCCTGATATCCCCACGCCCAAGGGCATGATCGAGGCCTACCAATCGTATGACGAGAAGGTGCTCGCGTACGCACCAAGTGATGGGTACATCGAGTACCGGGAAGGCCTCGCCAGCTACTACAACGACCTGCTCGAAGCGGACACGATCACGTCCGAGGACATCGTTGTCACGGTCGGAGGATCCGAGGGCCTGCTCTTCGCCATGGCAGCCGTGACCGACCCTGGTGACAGCATTCTCGTGTGCGAACCCTATTACACGAACTACGCTGGTTACGCGAACATGCTCGGTATCGGGGTCGACGCCGTCACGACAACGCCGGGAAACTCCTACAGGATCGATCCCTCGAGTATCGAAGCAGGTATCTCGAAGACGACCAGGGCGATCGTCATACCTTCTCCCGGCAATCCGACAGGCGTCGTCCTTGGCGAGAAGGAACTGGATGCGATTCTCGACATCTGCAATCGACATGGAATCTTCTACATCTCCGATGAGGTCTACCGCGAGTTCGTCTACGACGCTCCCCAGGGAACACGTTCGCCCTCGGTGCTGAGTCGACCAGGATCGGAGAATCTTGCGATCGTCATCGACTCGGTTTCCAAGCGTTACTCGGCATGCGGCGCGCGGGTAGGCTGCCTCGTGACACGAAACAAGGAGGTGCGTCGTGCATCGCTTCATTTCGGACAGGCACGTCTCTCTCCAGCCACTGTCGACCAGCATGCCAGTCTTGCCGCCCTGGATACACCACGCTCCTACTTCGATGATGTCGTCAAGGAATACACCCAGCGAAGAAACGTCCTCGTGGAAGGACTTGCCTCGATCGGGATCGAGGTAGAACGCCCTCAGGGCGCCTTCTACCTTGCAGTCGCACTTCCAGTGGAGGATGCCAAGGCTTTCAGCGAATGGATGGTGTCCGAGTTCACCCTTGAGAATGAATCCCTGTGTGTTGCCCCGCTTGAAGGCTTCTATCACACTCCCGGCCTGGGCCGGAATGAAATTCGGATGGCGTACGTCCTGGAACAGGAGACGCTCAAGAGGTGCACGGACATTCTCGGTGCAGCCCTGGAAGCCTGGAAGCAGAAGAACTGAACCGCCAATTCAGGCCACAAGAATCGTTCCACCCAGCGCCATCATGAAGAGCCAGAAGACGCCGCTGTACATCCGGGTATACCCGACAGAGCACGCCTGCTTCCGAACCTCGGTCCCCCAGGATGAACTCCCTGGTTCGATGAGCAGCATGACCACCATGATGTTCTGGATCAGGAGGCCGGGCCAGCAGAGCATTCCCTGGATAAAACCAACCCGTGGCAGAACTACTTCAGGCACCTCATGTTCCTTTCTTGAGTATTCGACCTGGTACATGTGAATCACCCTTTCAGTGTGAACCTCCCGGATTCCCGGGCTCCTCGATGACATGCGACATCCGTGGCAAGAGCACGCAGAACCCTGCGACTGCCTCATCGAGACACTGAAGAAAGGCAATACATGGAGGGGTATGCGCCCAAGAGGATAATTTTGCTCTTCAGCGGCCCTATTGCTGCTGCCAGGGGCATTTGGACTGCTACAACTGCTTGACCCCTTCCAATGCGGACGTACTGTAGGTGGGTTGGAAGGAATCCCGATGCACGGAAATACGGATCAACCAAGGCCCGCGGCAGCAGGCGAACATGCAGGCGCATTCAGCGTCGAATGGGATCACCGGTTGATCACGACTCGTGATGCCCTTTCACCCGGCAATGATGTCCTGGCCAACCTGCTCCCAGCCGAGGAAGGGCCATCCCGGATGGTTGCATGTCTCGACCAGGGTCTTGTCGATGCACATCCGGAACTGCCCGCCCAGATTGAACTCTGGGCTGAAGCAAACACGCACCTGGTGAGGCTCATGGGGCAGGTTGTAACCCTGCCCGGAGGCGAGGAAGCGAAGAATGATTTCAATGTCTTCAATGAAGCAGCCCGGGTGATCAATGATCGAGGAATCTGCCGCAAGTCGTTCGTGCTTGCCGCCGGTGGTGGTGCGCTTCTTGATGCAGTCGGCTTTGCCGCCTCCAGTGCTCACCGGGGGGTCCGCGTCATCCGAATGCCCTCGACAACCCTGTCCCAAGGTGATGCAGGCGTCGGTGTGAAGAATGGAATCAACGCATTCGGGAAGAAGAACTTCCTGGGCACCTTCAGTCCCCCATGGGCTGTCGTGAATGACTCCAATCTGTTAATGAGCCTGTCCGACCGTGACTGGCGATCCGGCCTGAGCGAAGCAGTCAAGGTTGCCCTGCTGAAGGATGCCTCCTTCTTTGAAGAGTTGAGAAGACTGGCTGGAAGAACTCGAACGCGTGACCTGGATGCCATGGAGGGAATAGTTCAGCACTCCGCTCACCTCCACATGAAGCACATCATCGAAGGAGGCGATCCATTCGAACTCTCGACGGCACGCCCACTCGATTTCGGGCACTGGTCCGCCCACAAACTCGAACAGATGAGCGGGTTTGATCTGAAGCATGGTGAAGCCGTGGCAATCGGTCTGGTCATCGACATGACGTATGCAGCCATGATCGGGTGCCTTGATGAAGCAGTTCTCAAGTCAGCACGCTGCTGCCTCCTGGACATGGGATTCACACTTGATCACGAGGCTCTTGGGAACCAGGAGGTTCTGCTTGAAGGCCTTCGCGAGTTCAGGGAACACCTCGGGGGCCAGTTGACGATTACCCTCGTGCAGGGCATCGGGGAGCCGCTCGATGTGCATGAGATCGACTTGACTGTCATGCGCAGGGCCATCGATGATGTCCGCAGCGTGGCCCTGAATGAATCCAGCCGAGTGGGGTAAGATCGGCCCCCATGGCGGAATCTCGAAACCCCAACCCGATGTCACGGACCGATGTGGTCGATGCCTACTTCCTTGAGCACCGTGCCAAGCTCCTCGATATCGCCGCTTTTCTCGACCGGGTCGATCGGGCTGACCCTGGCACCGATGAACCGGAGGACTTCCGGATCACCGCCATGCGAAATGCCCTCCAGGCACTTGATGACGGCCAGGGAGAGCGGGCTCGAAGAGTACTCGAGTTGATGAGTGACGCGACGACAGACCTTGTCGACACGGCTCCGGGAAAGGGCGCCTGCGGCACACCCCCGCCCTCCACGGACAGTGGTGCATGACCTACATCGATCCACACATTCACATGGTGTCCCGGACCACCGACGACTATCGTCGCATGGCGCTGGCTGGCTGCACTGCCATCACCGAGCCTGCCTTCTGGGCGGGATTCGACCGAAGTTCGCCACAGGGCTTCTTCGACTATTACCGACAACTCACCGATACCGAGCCGGCGCGAGCCGCACTGTACGGAATCAAGCACCACTGCTGGCTCTGCGTGAACCCGAAGGAAGCAGAGGACGCCGGTTTTGCCCGGGAGGTCATGTCCCTGCTGCCGGAGTTTCTCGAGGAGCCCAACGTTCTCGGCATCGGCGAAATCGGCCTGAACAAGAACTCGAAGAACGAGATGGCCATCCTGGAAGAGCACCTTGCCTTTGCAGAGGATCGCAACCAGCTTGTTCTTGTTCACACTCCGCACCTCGAGGACAAGCGGAAGGGCACGCTCCTGATCATGGACGCGATTGCAAATACCAAGCTCCAGCCGAATCGCGTGCTCATCGACCACGTGGAGGAACACACGGTGGCGGATGTGCTCGACCGTGGGTTCTGGGCTGGAATGACGCTGTATCCCGAGACGAAGTGCACACCACAGCGTGCAGCTGACATCATCGAGATCTTCGGCACGGAGCGACTCTGGATGAACTCGGCAGGTGACTGGGGTGACAGCGATCCACTCGCCGTACCAAAGGCGATCGTTGAACTCCGCCGACGCGGACACTCCCCTGAAACCATTCGGAAGGCCACTCTTGAGAACCCGAAGACCTTCCTGGGACAGAGCCCGCGTTTCGATGCCGGCGATGCCTGAGGAGGCCCGGACCATGCAACTGGGCTACTGCACGAATGTCCATCCCGGCATGACGCTCGATGAAATCGAGGCACAACTTGATGAACATGCCCTCGGAGTTCGTGGACATCTCGAACTTGAAGTTCTCCCGATCGGTCTCTGGCTGCCGGCATCGGTGGTCCAGTCCGTGGATGTCGAGGAACTTGGCCCTCGACTTTCGAATCGAGGTCTCCAGGTCTTCACCATGAACGCCTTTCCATATGGCGACTTCCACGGTGAGAACGTGAAACAGGCTGTCTATGAACCTGATTGGGCGACTCCGGATCGATCTCGCTACACGCTTCAATGCGCAAGGCTGCTTGCATCGCTTCTTGGAAGTGATTCATCGGGAGGCATTTCAACCCTCCCACTTGGATGGGCGGCAGCTATGGATCCTGCACGTCTTGATGCCGCCTGTACGAACCTGCTCGAACTCGTCCGGGCCCTTGCCGACCTGGAATCTGAAACCGGCTGCTGCATACACGTCGATATCGAGCCCGAGCCGGGCTGCGCACTTGGAACAATGAACGAACTGGCTTCCTGCTTCGAGGAGAAGCTGCTTGGGAAGGGCCTGGATGAACTTGTCCATCGCCACCTCAGAGCCTGCATCGACCTCTGCCATGCCGCCGTGATGTTCGAAGACCTCAAGCCGATCCAGGAACGTCTTCGAGACCTCGGGCTCCTCATCGGAAAGGTGCAGGTCAGCAATGCCATCGAGGTTGACTTCGAACCCATGGACCATGCCCGGAGACTCGATGCTGCAGCAGTGCTTTCCACCTTCGATGAGCCTCGATGGATGCACCAGGTCGTCATTCAACATGATGGAGAACTCACGTTCCATGAGGATCTCGGCGAGGCACTTCGCGAGGAACCGGCGGGATGCTGGCGAGTTCATTTCCATGTGCCGGTCCATGTTTCATCACTGGGGCCACTCGGTACGACCCAGCAGCGACTGGTCAACGATCTTCAACTGCTTGCTTCAAGTGAGGATGTTTCGAACTGGGAGGTCGAGACCTATGCCTGGGATGCACTCCCCGAAGAACGTCGAGCATCTTCGCTGTCCCGATCGATTGCAGACGAGTTGATCTGGACACGGAATCAACTGTGCAGAGAGGACCATGCATGACCCGGCTTCATGACTGGCTCCAACTCCTGCGCATCTCCAATGCCCCGACATGCGTTACCAATGTCCTCGTCGGCTGTGCAATCGGCATCGCCTCGCTCGGCCCCGAGCACCCCGGGCCATGGATCGACCCGGTTGCAGTCCTGCTTGTCCTTGCGGGTGTATTCGGGTTCTACCTGGGAGGCATGGCCCTCAATGATGTCCTTGATGCGAAGTGGGACATTGAACATGGTGCGCCACGACCCATTGCCCTGGGACGAATCACCCGTTGGAAGGCGATGCTCCTTGCAATGGGCCTGCTGGGCATCGGCGTGCTCGGCTGCAGCCTTGCTGGCGGGTGGGGAGGACTCGTCACGAGTCTCATCCTGCTCTCGTGCATCGTCCTCTACGATTCCTGCCACCGGTCTGCCTGGCCCGCGATCTTCCTGATGAGTTGCTGTCGTTCGCTCGTTTACGTCGTTGCTGCCTTCGCAGTCACCGCAAGTCCCGACGCGGGCCTCCTGATCGTCTTCGGACTCGGGCTGGGTCTCCATACCATGTTGGTCACGAGCATTGCCCGCAGTGAACGGACTGCAAAAAGACCCTCCACGTGGAATATTGTCCTGCTGCCTCTTGCTCCCTGTGGAGCCCTCCTTGCATATGGAGCTGCTGAACTCTGGGCGGTCGTGATCTTCGGAGTACTCCTGGCACTGTGGCTTGGTCGAATAAACAGGCTCCTGCTCAACTCGCCCCCCAACGTGCTCAAGGCTGTCCTGGTGGGACTTTCGGGTATTGCCTTGCTCGATGCCTTCTATCTTGCGATGCTCGGCTGGGCTGTACTTGCTTTCCTTGCCACGGCCTGCTTCGCCTTGACCGCGATGGCGCACAGATCCATCTCCGGAACCTGAGTCATGCCCGTACCAACCGTCGTCCTGAATATCGTCGGACTTGATGCGGGACTGCTGCGCGACTTCACGCCCCGACTGCGGAGCATTGGAGAACAAGGGACGACCAGGACCATCAAGGCTGCCTTCCCGGCATTGACCTGCAGCGCCCAGGCCTCGATGGTGACGGGACTGCCCCCTGCTGACCATGGCATCGTCGGCAACGGCTGGTACGACCGTGAATCGCACGAGGTGCGTTTCTGGAAACAGTCGAACCAACTCGTGCACGGGGAGAAGGTGTGGGAAACGGCCAGGAAGAGAAACCCCGGCATCACGTGCTGCACCATGTTCTGGTGGTACAACATGTATGCGTCCTCGGACTGGGCTGTGACACCGCGGCCCATGTACCCGGCCGATGGACGGAAGATACCCGACACCTGGACGAATCCAGCAGAACTTCGAGACCAACTCCAGGAAGCACTTGGCGCCTTTCCCCTGTTCAACTTCTGGGGGCCGGGAGCAGGACTGGAATCGTCCAACTGGATCGCAGATGCAAGCAGATGGGTCCAGGACAGGCATCATCCCGACCTGCACCTGGTCTACCTGCCTCACCTGGATTACGCGCTCCAGAAGCATGGACCGGACTCGAACGAAGCGGCTGAGGCTGCGGGGGAAATTGATGAACTTGCCGGCAGCCTCGCTGAACACTTCATCGATGAGGGCTGCCGCATCCTCATCGTCAGTGAATACGGAATCGGTGGTGTCGATGGGGCCGCCGCCCCGAATCGGGCACTCAGGGAAGAAGGGCTGCTCTCCGTTCGACATGAACTGGGACGCGAATACCTGGACACCGGAGCATCGCGGGCATTTGTTCTTGCAGACCACCAGGTAGCTCACGTCTATGTACATGACCCGGGTGACCTGCAGGCAACCAGGTCCGTGCTCGAAGGCCTTGACGGTGTGGACCGTGTGCTCGGAAAGGACGAACTCGCCCAGTTCGGGCTCGACCACGCCCGATCAGGAGATCTTCTGCTCCTCAGTGACCCACGTTGCTGGTTTACATGGGATTTCTGGTTCGACGATGCCATGGCCCCTGATTACGCCAGGACGGTCGACATCCATCGGAAGCCCGGATACGACCCGCGCGAACTCTTTCTCGACCCGGGCATCTCGATGCCGAAGATGCGAATCGCTTCGAAACTGGCCAGGCGCACGCTGGGATTCAGGACACTTCTGGACGTGATTCCACTGGACTCATCCCTCGTCAAGGGGTCACATGGCCGAACGGACCTGGGTGAAGATCGATCACCGATCCTCGTGAGCAGCCACGTGATGGACGACCTGCCCGATGAGGTGCCCTGCACGGATATACGTGATGTCATGTTGAAGATGCTCGAGCCCTAGGGCTCCCCGGCCTACTTCCAGAGCATCATCAGGACAGCCATGTCCCTGCGATCCACATCGCCATCCCTATTGAGATCACCTTCAACGGAAGTTGGACACAGCGTAATGGTTGGTTCACAGATCGAGCCGTTGCCACTGAATGCTCCTCCGGCTTCGATGCATGACTCCTTCTCGGCGACAATGCACCCTCCACCAAGGCAGCAGGCGCCGGACTGGATGATCGATGCCATCCTAACCCCACGGCGACCGACGATCTCGTCGGAGGGAGTCTCGAACCTGCATTCGGCAAACACGGGATCGCTCCGGTAGGAGCTGTAGACCGCCCCACCCTTGAACGCAGCAGAGTTGCGTTCGAACGTACAGCGTGACAAGCTGCCATGGCTTTCATAATCATAGATGGCCCCGCCGTTGTAGAGAGCCTGGTTGCTCAGGAAACGGCATGACATGAACGTCGGGGAGCAGTGACTCGAGTTGAAGATGGCCCCTCCACTGAAACGAGCCAGGTTCCCGATGAACGTGCAGTCCATGAACCGGCAGTTGCTCAGAAGGGAGAAGACGGCCCCGCCTTTTTCCGAAGCGTTCCTCCGGAAGATGCAGTTGGTAAAGGATGGATGTGCATCACGAACGCTGTAGACCGCTCCACCCTGCAGGGTCGCGGTGTTGTTCTCGAAGATGCAGTCATTGACTCGAGGGCTGCTTCCGACAATGAACATGGCCCCACCGACCGCCTGTCCTGGACCGTAAACTGAGGAGTCGCCCGTTCCCCCACGCAGGGTGAACCCCTCGATTCCGGTCTCCCGGCTCTCTCCCTCGATGCAATACACGATGCTACCCGGCAGCGTCCTGCCATCGAGCACCGTTGCTTCCGGGCCATCGGCGCTCTTGAGCACGATGGCCTTCCCCTTCATGTTGATCGTTTCGTGCCAGATACCTGCCGCAACAATGATTACATCGCCATTGGAGGCGGCATCGACAGCTCCCTGGATCGTCCTGGCATCAGAAGGAACCTGGATCGTCGCTGCTGACAGTGAAGATCCGCCCCACATCGCAGCAAAGGCTGCAAGCAACGTCAATGAGCGAGATCTGTGATTGATGTGCATGACTGTTCCGTACCTGGGAGATGTCCTGACAAGAACACTCTGGCACGAGTGCAGCACGCAGGCGCTCCAAAAACGGGCTTTGAGCATCTTCCAGTTCCACTAGTACGCCTTGGTGGGGTTGTACGTTCTGGAATAAGTCCATAGAAGCCTCTGAAAGCCTCAAATCATCAAAGAAAGGGTCAAAAACGCCCTGCGTACATGCTGAAGTCTCTATATCTGACCTACCCTGTTCGACCCGGGAAGGGCATCCAACCAGCCACCTTCAGAGAACGATTGAAACCTTAGATAGGAAACAGACCATGAACTTCAGATTTCTCGGATTGCTGCTCCTCCTTGGAATACTGCTTCCAACCAGCTCCTCGCCTGGAGCCGAGCCACACGCAGGAATGCTGCGTTCTCCGGATATCTCCCGTGACCACATTGTCTTTTCCTATGCCAATGACCTGTGGACAGTGTCTCGTGAGGGTGGAGAAGCTCGACCACTTGCCAGTCCTGCCGGCAGCGAGTGGCGACCTCGCTTCAATGATGATGGCTCCCTCATCGCATTCAGCGGGAACTACGACGGCGGCCAGGACCTGTACGTAATCAAGACCGAGGGTGGACAGCCAAGTCGCATCACGCACCATCCCTCCCGAGAAGACTTCTGCGACTGGAGTGGTGATCAACTCCTCTTCTCCGCTCGGGATTATCAGGGGCTGGGACTTGCGCCACGTCTCTACACCGTCCATGCAGCGGGAGGCATGCCGACTGAACTGCCGGTCCCATTTGGAGCTGCTGCCGCCATTCATGGCAACGGATCACTGCTGGCCTATACCCCGCACTCCCGGGATGGAAGAACATGGAAGCGGTATCGAGGTGGCATGGCTTCAGACCTGTGGCTCTTCGACCTTGAAGGCCTCGACGCAGTCCGCGTGACGGACTGGGAAGGTACGGACACGCAACCCATGTGGCATGGAGAGGATCTGTACTACCTCTCTGATGAAGGTGCGAATCATCGCCTGAACCTGTGGAAGCATGACCTGGCCAGCGGCACTCGAACCCAGGTGACGAACTTCGAAAAGTACGACGTACTCTGGCCCTCCATCGGCCCCGGCCCGGACGGTGCCGGTGAGATCATCTTCCAAAACGGAGCTGATCTGCTTGTGCTCGACCTTCAATCAGGCGAGATACGAACCGTTGAAGTCACGATTCCAGGTGACCGCCCGAGTGTCCGTTCGCGACGCATCGACACGAGTGACAGCATCAGCAACTATGCCATCTCCCCGGGTGGGAAGCGTGTGACGGTCGAGGCCAGGGGTGACATCTGGACCCTGCCGGCTGAACAGGGAAACCCGCGCAACCTCACATTCTCTCCAGACACCGCTGAACGCGACCCGATGTGGAGCCCTGATGGCCAGTGGATCACCTACTTCAGTGATGGTTCCGATGAATACGAGCTGTACATCACGCAGTCTGACGGCAAGGGTGAAACACGTCGGCTCACGCATGACGGCACCCCCTTCAAACATGCAACGAGTTGGAGCCCGGATTCCGAAAAACTGCTCTATACCGGCAAGGGTGGCGACATGCATCTTGTCGATGTCGAGTCCGGAGAACGAACTCATGTCGTAACGGATCCCTATGCGCAACGTCCGAGCACGAGTTGGTCACATGATTCGCGATGGATCGCCTATGACCTCACTGAACCTGAAAACCAGATGTCTTCGATCTGGGTCTACGATGTTGCCGAGAACGTTCATCACCGGGTGACCAGCCCGATGTTCAACGACCATTCTCCAACATTCGATTCGGAAGGCGACTACCTCTACTTCACCAGTGGCCGAACCTTCCGACCTGAATATTCCCCCGTCGATGGAACCTTCATCTACACCGAGCCGGGCAACCTCTTCGCCCTTGCTTTGCGAAACGACATGGACCCCCTGTGGACCGTGGAATTCGACGAAGTCGAATGGGGAGATGAAGAGGAGGAGGACAGTGAGGAAGATGACGGCGAAGGCGAAGAGGATGAAGGTGATGAAGACGAGGACGAGGGACACGATGACGATGAGGATGAAGGCCACGACGACGATGATGATGAGGGACATGATGACGATGATGCCTCTGCCGCCCCCGGCATCTTCAACATGTCATTCCTGCTCTTCGATGATCCCATCAGTGGGACCTGGAACGGATCCGTCGAGATCATCGGTGCTCCAGGTGATGTCCCCCCGATCTCGTTCGTACTTGAACTTGATATGGAAGAGGACCTGTCCGTCACCGGAACCGTTGACATCGACATGGTCGGCATCCAGGACCTTCATGGAAACTGGGATCCGGATGCAGGTGAACTCACCCTCAACAGCGAGGAGGATGATGAACCAACCGTCTTCACGGTCGAGGGAGACACCATGGTCGGAGAGCGATCCGAGGAAGGCATGACGATGATCATGACCGCAACCCGGGCGGACCAGGATGAATCCAGCGGCGGAAGTAGCAAGGACGACAAATCAGAGAAGAAGGACAAGGACGAACCGGTTGAGATCGACTTCGAGAACATCGAGTCCAGGGCCGTGCTGCTGCCAACGGGCGTCGGTTCCTACGGCAACCTGGCCGTCAACAGTTCCAATGAACTGCTGTACCTCAAGGATGGCGAACTCCATACCTATGACATCACGGACAGTGATGACAAGGGAAACTCGGCCGATACCACCATGGGAAGTTTCGAGGTATCTGCCGATGGCAAGAAGATGGCCTATCGCCGAGGCGGCTCGGTGGCGATCCGCAATGCCGGCTCCGGGGGCAGTGGTAAAACGGTGAAATCGCGTGGAATGATTGTCACGTTCGATCCCCGTGATGAATGGCGCCAGATCTTCAATGACGTCTGGCGTACCTTCCGAGACTACTTCTACGTGGAGAACATGCACGGCGTGGACTGGGATGAGATCCGCGTACGGTATGCGGCGATGCTGCCGGATGTCGTAAGCCGCGAGGACCTCAACCACGTCATCGGGGAGATGATCGGCGAACTCAATGTCGGTCATGCCTATCGTGGAGGCGGTGACCTGTCGCCTGGAGGAGATCGCGTGCCCGTCGGCCTGCTCGGAGCTGATTTCGAGCTGATCGACGGCGTCTATCGAATCAAGACGATTCACCGAGGTGCAACCTGGGATACCGACGCACGTTCTCCACTGAATCAACCGGGGGTGGATGTACATGAAGGCGACTGGCTGCTGGCAGTCAACGGCAAACCGCTGGATCCATTCAGTGATCCACACCATGCATTCATCGGTACGGCAGGGCAATACACGGAATTGACCGTCAATACGACTCCAACACTGGACGAAGAAGCTCGAACCGTCATTGTCAAACCTCTTCGCAACGATGGAGAGATCCGATACCGGGCCTGGATCGAACGAAACCGAAAGTACGTTGAAGAAGCCACGAATGGGCTCGTTGGCTACATCTACGTCCCGGATACCGGGATCAACGGACAGAACGACCTCTATCGCCAGTTCTACGGGCAGGCTGGGAAGGCGGCGCTGATCATCGACGAGCGATGGAATGGCGGCGGACAGATTCCCAACCGCTTCATCGAACTGCTCAATCGACCCGTGACGAACTGGTTCGCCCTTCGGGATGGCATGGACTGGAAGACACCACAGGCAAGTCATTCGGGTCCGAAGTGCATGCTCATCAATGGCCGGGCCGGGTCCGGGGGGGACATGTTCCCCTGGCTGTTCAGGCAAGCCGGACTCGGGCCACTCATCGGCACACGAACCTGGGGTGGACTCGTCGGCATCTCAGGCAACCCCAGCCCGATCGACGGCGGCTTCATCGCGGTCCCCCGCTTCGGCTTCTATGAAAATGACGGTACATGGGGCGTTGAAGGCCATGGTGTCGACCCCGACATCGAGGTCATCGCCGATCCCTCGCTGATGGTCGGTGGTGGTGATCCACAACTTGATGTCGCCATCATCCAGATGCTGAATGCCATCGAAGAAGAACCATTCATACCCGCTGTACGACCTGCCGATCCTGATCGAAGTGGAATGGGTCTTCCGGCCGAAGAATATTGAACAAGGAACTACACCAATGTTGAAACGAACGCTGATACTGACAACGCTTCTCACGCTCGGGCTTGGGTCCATGGGAGCCTTCAGCACCGCCCAGGACACCCCTACCCCCTCTGAATCTGCTGCAAAGTCGTTCAAGGTCGATACTGTCCATTCAACGGCCATCTTCAGGGTGCATCATCGCGGGGCAGGTCGTTTCTACGGTCGATTCAATGATGTCACAGGCCTGATCGAGTACACGCCGGGCAGCAAACATGGACTTTTGCTCAACATCAGCATCGACATCAACAGTGTCGATACGGGCAACGAGCAGCTTGACAACCATCTCAAGAGCATGGACTTCTTCAATGCCGTCGAGTTTCCGGCCATGACCTTCAAAAGCGATGAGGCCACCCTCATCAAGCCGGGGTTCTACCAGGTCAAGGGAATCATCAGCATGCATGGTGTTTCGCATCCACTGACCATTGAGTTGGAGGAAACCGGTCTTGCCTCGGGCCGTCGAGGTGAGTTGGTTGGATTCGAGACGGTGTTCACCCTCAAGCGGTCACTCTTCGACATGAACTACGGGGTCGAACAAGGTGCGCTCGGCGATGATGTTCGCGTCATCGTGTCCATGGAGGCGATTGCCCAGTGATTCATCCCGGGGGCCACGCATCATGATCTCACTGCTCGACGCGCTCGAACTCATCGGGTTGCCCGTGCTTCTTGCATGCGTCGTACTTGTCCAGGGCTGGTGGTCTGGACCACGACCCTGGCACGCCAAGCCACCAGCCTGGTCATTTCCTCTTGCGCTCGGGCTGGCTGCTCTCCTTGCGTTCGTCCTCTTCAAGTCGAACCTGAACCCAGGCAAGCCCATATTGAAACTTCCTCTCACGGGTGTTGACTGGCTTGCGCCCTCCATACTGGCCGCAACCGTACTGGGAATGACCATACGCCTGTTCCCGATGAAGAAGAGCATCCGTTTCGTGCCGGAATTCACCTTGGCGTTCATCGCCGGCTTCGCAATGGACTTCCCCGGGCAGGATCACATCTTCGATCGCCTTGCAATAGGAATCGGCGTCTTCCTGGCAACAGCTGCCGGCAGAACAGCACTCCTGAGACGACCTGCGGTCCAACTCCCGATCCTGGGCTGGATGAGCCTGGGCACACTGGCACTGCTCATGCGTCCATGGGCTTTTGGAAACGTGCACCTCTCGCTGTTCATTGTTGCTGCATCAATGACATGCGGTGCACTGGCACTCGTGACGATCTTCAGGTCGCCTTCATCGCTTGGAATCGGTGGTCATCTTGTCATCGGTTTCCTGGTGGCCTCGACAGCCGCCTGCGCTGCAGCCTATGTCACTCCAGAGCACGGTGCCGTGGCCCCATGGGCCCTCCCCGTCCTGGCCTTCCCCGCTGCAGCACTTGGGCGAGCCCTGGCCCCGACCGGCCAGGAGTGGAAATCCGTACTCTTCGGGCTGGCTTCCGCTGCACTCTGCTGCCTGGCTGCGATCGCCTGGATGTGGCTCCAGGTGCCGGCCCCGGATACAGCCTGGCCCTGATCTACGACCCTGAGCGGGGTTCTCCGCGATATTCCTGGTTCCAGATGTTGACGGGGCACGTATACATGGAGAAAATCATGCCTTGGCCGTACCGAAAGCCATCAGGGGACCATGGATGACCAGCGACCTGCACCAACATGCGGAACAGATCTTCAGTGAAGCCATTGATCGCAACGGCACTGCGCGGATTGCTTTTCTTGAAGAAGCCTGCATCGATGATCTTGAACTGAGGCAGGAAGTCGAATCTCTCATTTCCCATTACGAAACGACCGAGGGGATGCTGACCTCTCCATCAGTAGCATCCCACCAGTTGACGACAGGTACGGATGATGAGTTCAGCATCGCCCGCACCGGGGCCGGTGGGGAGTCCCTCATTGGTTCCTATCGAATCATCAAGACGCTCCAGGACTGTGAACAAGGCACGAGCTATCTCGTCGAACAGGAGTCTCCCGACAGAGCCTGTCGACTGGATCTCTACCAGCCTCTTCCTGACCGCAGTCGTGCAACTCGTCGATTCCGCGTGCTTGGGGATCAACTTGATCATTTCGAAGGACCGGGAATTCCGAACATACTGGAAACGGGAACTACTGATACAGGACGAGGGCAACAGCCATTCGTCGTCACTGAGTACGTTGAAACATGTGAGCTGCTCGAATATGCCACCACTTCGGATTCAAGAACCCGGGACCGGGTCAAGCTCCTTCGTGCCGCAGGCAGGATTCTGATGAAAGCCCACGCGATCGGTGTCGTGCACGGAGATCTTCGACCTGCAACACTCCTCGTCGACACGGAAGGACAGGTTGTCATCCTCGATACCGGCATCGCGATCGCCCTCGGGTTGGATCGCAGCATTGCGCCTGGAACAACCGGCACGCTTGAATCCTCCTGCTGCGCACCTGAATCCCTCTTCGGAACCAGGGATACACGGGGAGATATCTATGCACTGGGAGTGCTGGGAGATGCCCTTCTCGGCGGACAGGCCGACCAGGGGCTCCGGGCCATCCTGGACAGGGCCATGCAGAATGATCCCAGCGAGCGATACCAGTCGATGGATGCCCTGGCAGCAGAACTCGACCGCTGGCTCCATGGCAAACCCCTCGAAGCCGGGGACGGCAACTTCATCAGCGAGGTTCGGGGCCTGGCTCGACGTCATCCTGTTGCATCGGCATGCACGATCATCCTGGCGATCATCGTGCTCGCTGCATGCATCATGCTCGGTTCATTCAATGGAACGGCCGTCGATGAGCCTGTGACCAGCTCAGCAGTCAAGCAGCCCCTTGTTCCTGAACCAGTGGGCGACCCTGGAACAGGGGCACCCACGGGAAGCAGGTAATCGTCTTCAGTCTCGACGACGGCGTCGACGGCCCAGTGCCGCAACTCCGAGCAGCGCCAAGGCCCCCGGGGCGGGAACTGTCAGGATGTCAAGGGAAACCGCATCCAGGCTCATATGAGCTGCCGATCCATTGAACATGATGCCCAGTTCACGGACATCGGCACCTACCGATGAGAGGTCGAAGGCGTAACTCACATTCACATAGGCGCCAGTAAACCCACCGAAGTCAGCCTCCTGGTAATAGTTCATCGAGTAGGACATGCCGGGCATGTAGCCCTCGGTTCCGTCCGCTCCAACCCAGAACAGGCCGACCGCGTCGTAGAGCATCTCTGATCCCGCCACGGAAATGTTGATGACGACCTGGTCGGCATCGGCCTGCGTGTAGGCATAGGTATGGATGTTCAGGGGGCCGCCAAAGCCGTAGATATTGTTGTCACCTGAGATGATTGCCCCTTCACCAAAGTTGAAGAGCATTGCATTCCCACTTGGAAAGGCTTCATTCGTCGGGAAGTTGGGGCCGTCCACGTACCCATCGGCCGCCGTGAAGTCCTCCCAGTTGTAGTAGGCGGTTCCCGCATCACCCCGCCAGGTGGGTACATCTTCAACGGTAAAACCGGCCATGGCCGTGCCTGTACAGGCAACCAGTGAACACAGCATCATTACAACTCGTTTGCTTGACATTGTTCTTCCTTCTCTTCTCTGGGTTAGAAACTAGTTATTCAGTTGGCGGTCAAACACCGCCCCAGTTGGCGATGACAGCAAGCAGGTCCGTCACATCAACCTGTCCATTGCCATCTATGTCCGAGGGGCAGCAGGGACAGCGACCCCAGTCGGAAATAACATGAAGGAGGTCGCTCACGTCGACAAGACCATCCGCATCGACATCTGCATCGACACCGGAAGGTTCAACAAGTTCAACCTCAAGTTGAAGGCCTGCCGCCTCGGCAAATCCAAAGGCAACGAGCGAATTTTCCTTCGAGATCCAGTCCGGGTACACCCCTCCGCCCTGGCCTGGTTCCTCAGCCGGATGCATTGACGTCATGACCAGGCTCAACAGCCCGTCATCCATCGCCGTCCTGAGATAGCACTGGATATCCGGATCGGCAACATCCAGTTCAAGGACCAGCCGTGTCAACATCGGCATGATCTCCCCGGGTGTGACGTCGTCCGTACGAGCCGTACCGAAAACTGCTGGATCAAACTCATTGGTGATGTTGTTGGATATGTCTCGAGCAATACCATCCGGGGTAAAATCAACCGGGTAGACATTCCGACCTTCAACCTCGATGGGACCATGCAACCCGGTCTCGTTGAAACTCCAGCCGTCATACCCACCGCGAAATCCAGCTCCTGAAATGACCGTGGCTCGACCCGCATCTTCATCGGCAGGACCACCTTCCAGGTATGTTTCCCAGCCATCTGCCGAGGGGTCATAGATGATGTGGTCGCTTTCGATCATGATGCTGACAGAGGCAGCGATCACCTGGTAACTGGATGGGCCAAATCCCATCGGAACCGAATCACCAGTCATGAAGCCAAGGAGCATCTGCCCATCCCGATTGTCGAAGAAGTCGTACTCGGATCCGTAGGCTGTAAATGTTGAACCCACTGCCCTCAAACCTGGGGTCCCATTGAACGGGTACATCCAGCGGTCATGATCGGGCTCGGTGCTCTGGACGACATGCACCGAGGCAACTGCAAGTCCTTGCAGGGAAAGGAGCAATGAACTCAGGATGGAAATGAATAATTTCATCTGGCAGGCTGGATCCACAATGGGACAAGAAGCGTATATATATTGCTATTGAGACTCGGTTTCAATAGCATGTCGTCATTCAAGTGAAGATTTTCTCTATGAACAGCCAAGCAGCCATTCAGAATACCCAGAGAGCACCCAAGAATACGTGGGGATTTGCTCGCGGTTTCACCCTGACTGAACTGATGGTCGTGATCGCTCTTACAGGCCTCCTGCTGGCGATCCTGGTGCCTGTACTGGCATTTGGGGAGCGAAGTGCACGTGCGACTGAGGAACTGAATGCTGCCAGGCAACTGCTCCGCGGATATACGACTTCAAGCGAGGATGACAAAGGCAGACTGATGGTGGGATACCTCTCCGAGGATCAGGATGACCCAGACTGGGAGGGAAACTACGACGTACTCGGGCCTGATGGAACACAGCTTGAAGGACGAGAGAAACGACGCTGGACGTGGAGACTGCTCCCCTACCTGGACAACGCGGTCGAGGCACTGTTCATCGGGCAGGGGCTTGCAACGCTCGATGCCAGTCGGGGAACAGAGGATTTTGCATACACCGTGAGCGTGCACCCGTCCTTTGGACTCAACGCTGAATGGCTTGGTGGCATCAAGGGAGGTTCGGGTATTGATGACCTGCACACCCTTGGAAAAATGACCGGCGAGACCTACTACGCCGAACGAAGGGCCCAGGTCAGGAAGCCCTCGCAACAACTTGTCTTCGCATCAAGTTTCTTCGCACTTGAAGGCTCCCAGTACATGAGCAACGAGGGGTACTTCCTCGTATCAAGTCCCTGGTACCACACCACCGACTGGAGATGGAATACCAGCGAAGACTCTGGCGAGAAGTCCTTCTCGATGGATCCAGCCAACTCGTGGAAGTCCGGGTTCATTTCTGCGCGCCATGGTGACAAGGCTGCAACCGCAATGCTCGATGGTCACACCGAGTTGGAATCACTTCTTGACCTGGCCGACATGCGACGCTGGTCAAATGATGCATGGAAAAGCGACTGGGTCCTGGAACTACCTGCCCCCTGAAGACAGTGATCAACGACCGACGCGGACTGATACGGTGAAGGTCTGATCGGAGGGCTTTCCACCGGAACCGGGTGGGACAAGTGCATAGACAAGCCTTGCTTCACCCGCAGCTGTCGAACGATAGTGAAAGACTCGAAGCCCCCCGACACCCACTCGTCGTCCTGCTCCCTGCCCGGATGTAAAACTCACGCCCTTGGGATCAAGGATGCCGGTGATCGGTGTCTGGAGTTTCCATAACCAGCCCGTCGATGGATTCTCGGCAAGTTCGACATCGACTGCCTGGCCCACTTCGACCTCCACCGTTGAATCATGCATCTGCTGCGTGACGATCATCGGCGCACGTGCACAACCTGCCACACATGCCACCAAGGCGAGGAGCACCAGTTGGATGACACGTCGGAGGTTCGACAAGATCAGCGACTCCCGGCGGCAGAGACCACGACATCGATGTTGAAGCGTCGTTCCACGGATGCCTCACCAAATCCAGGGCGGTCATAATTGAGCTGCAGTTCAGTTTTTCCAGGTGCCTGGGCCTGGAAGCGAAGCTCCTCGTACGCAATCAGACTGTCATACTTGACCTGGTCATTGCTGTGGACGACCCGCTGGCCATCGAGCATGATGACGGCCTGGTTGGGCATAGCTTCCATTTCCCACCTCATGCCGCGATCATTTGAAACGGGCAGTCTCACGAGCAGAGTCTGCCCCGGCTTCAACACGACCTGCCCACCATCCTGTTCCTGGGTGACAACGACCGTATCTGCACCGGCAGCCTTGGCGTTGATCGAGCTCCCCTGCTGCGACTGGCATGAAACAAGGGCCAGGGCGGCAAGGGTCAATACGGCGAATCTGATATGTATCTTCATGTCTATTTCCTCCTGATCCGGAACATGATACTCCTCAAGCCACCCATGGAGCGGGGGCGCTTTGACAAGCCAACTGGGCCGAAGGACACTCGCTGCGGGAGCAGTCAATGGTTCGGCCATCCATCAGCGTCATCATCATTTCCAGGGACGAAGAGCACGATATTGCTGAATGCCTCTCCAGCGTGGCATGGGCTGACGAGGTCATCGTCGTGGATGCCCAGAGCAGCGATCGAACGGCTGATATTGCCAGGGAACACACACCCCATGTCCATGTTGTTCCCTGGAAGGGGTTCGGCCCCCAGAAGAACCACGCGCTGGACCTGGCAACGGGCGATTGGGTCCTTTCACTCGACTGTGATGAACGCGTGACTGACCGACTCCAGGAGGAACTCATCAAGGCCTGCGACGACCCGGCATTTGATGCATGGCTGATTCCCTTCCGGACGTCCTACTGTGGACAGTTCATGCGGTTCGGGGACTGGAGCATGGAGCGAAAACTCCGCCTCTTCCGGAACGATGTCGGACGCTTCAGCGATGTACCGGTCCATGAAAAAATCAATGTAGAGGGATCGATCGGCAGGCTCTCCGAGCCCATCCTGCATTACTCGGTACCGACTCACGAGGAGTTGATGGACAAGGTCAGGAAGTATGCAGACCTCGGGGCACGACTTGCATATGACAGTGGCAGACGTACGACCTCGACGGCTGCCGCCTGCCGAGGTGCCTGGACGTTCTTCCGAGGATACATGCTCCGATGTGGCTTCCTCGATGGAATACGAGGATTCAAACTTGCCCGAGCACTTGCCTACGGAACATGGTTGAAGCATGTAACGCTGGCAAGAATGTCGGGGGAGTCGACCTGACTCGATGCACGAACCGCCACGCTCTGGAGCGTGGCGGCTGGTCCTCCCCTTTGTAGGTGGAGAGGCGTGCTACACGATGATTCTTCTGACTTCCTTACTTCGTTGCCTTCGTCTTTTTCCTCTTCGTAGAGGATTTCGTCGAGAACTTCTTCTTCGATGGCTTTAATGCCGTGCTCATCGAAGGACCAGCCTCTGGGGAAGAGACGATGGATGGTGACGATTCAACTTCCTGATCGACATCCGGAGACCCTTGCCCATTGGGTGAATAAAGCTCCTCCGCTGGTTCCTGCTCAGCAACAGTCGCCAGCAAGTCCTGGTACATGCTCAAGTGGATCGCATCGACCCCGTCCCAGAGCATCGCGATTTCATCGTCACTGAGGCTGTACCAATCCGTCGCGTAGTGCTTGACGTAGACGTATGCATCCCAGAGTGCGATCCCGGAAACACGGTGTGTATGACCGTCATCATCAGTCCAACGGGCGTCAAGCGTGGGATTTACCTGGTCACGCATCAACTCCTCATTCGTGTGGAAGTGACGCCATCCACCCAGTTCCTGGTCCTGGTATCGCGGGCTCATCTGGACGTACACGGGGACATCGCCTTCGACCTTCTCGATGCATGCCTCGATGTGGGCCTTCATCCGGTTGTAATCGTTGCCGCCGACGTTTGATTCATACGTATCGGGGAAGATGGCTCCGGATCGCTTCAACAGGCGATCGACGCTTGCTCCGGTGTAGCTGTCAAGGGTCATGTGCTTCTTGGGGAGTCCCCAGTACCCGAACTTCACATTTGGACGCATGGATTCCGCATACTCCAGTCCCTGGATGTAGAAATCAATGATGTCATCCATCTCTCTTTGAGTGGCATTATTCATCAGATGCCACCACTCACCCTCCATGTCGAGGACAACGGGGCCTTCATAGTCGAACGGAATGTTCTCATCGAGCCAAGCCTGGAAGTTGTCCAGGTCTTCGTCCGTGTATTCCATGTCATGGTCGTAATCGACTCCACCACCATAGGCATACGGAAGAACGTCAACGCCGTTCTGGCTGTTCCACCCACGAGTCTGCCATCCCTGGTCGAGATCCCAGCCGAGGTTTGCTCGTGACTGGGTTCGAGAGTACATGTCGTAATAGACGGCATCCAAGAGCACTGGTTCTGGATCGACTAGAACTGTGTCAACAACGACTACTTCGACATTGTCACTCACCACATCATCCGATGCGGGTGGTTCTGCAGTCGCTCCCCAGTTGGCAATGACGACAAGAAGATCATCAATGTTTATCTGATCGTTGCCATCAAAATCAGCTGGGCAAGGCTCGGCCTCACCTGGACAATCTTGATGTATCACCTCAAGAACCATCAGCAGATCACTGATGTTGACGGTGTAGTCCTGGTTTGCATCACCGGCGAGAACTGGAGTTGTACCTGCCTGAGCCGAAGCGAGGCCTGGAATGAATGCAACGATAGCGCATGCGGCGAAGCCGCGGGTGGTCAAGGAGTTCATCGTGTGTCCTTCGAGGGGTTTGAGGGGCCGACACGGTGTCGGAGTCTGTTCACTCCCAACTATCCGCCTCTGCCATGCCCATGTGATGCATGAGCGATTTTCTGCTCAATCCCACTGGCAGGGTCGATTTCCAGGCTCAAAAGCCCGGTTCACCCTGGAGAACTCGAGGCCTCCATGCCAAGAGCACCCTGTGCCATGGATGTCAATCGCCACAGTCGGGAGCTCATTTCAATCTGATTTGAAGCTTGGTGGATTGGACTCATTCCACATCAGAACAACCCACATCGCCGCCATAACTGGACCCATTGGGCCCATATGACCCGTTCAATCCCCCTGAGGGGCCTCAGGCATGATGACCCAGAGGATGATGTAGACAAGGAAGAAAGGTATGAGTCCTGTCAGGAGTACAAGAAGGACAAAGATCAGCCTGACAAGCGTTGGATCCATGTTCCACTCCTTGGCCATGCCCCCGCAGACACCCCCAAGGAACTTGTTGTCGACTGTTCGCATCAATGCCATTGCTGATTCCTTTCTCAAGAACCCATTACAGGCTACCAGATCGCCTGCGATCTACCCCTCCACCTGTGGATAGAATGACCGCATGTGGCTACTTCGCCTCCTGAGTTCACTTCACGACAACTTCGCCTATTGGCTCCTTGCGCTGCTCATTGCAGAAGGGCTCTTTGGCCTGATGATGATGTTCATCTTCCCCCCGATATCCCTGGCCATGGTCTTCCTGGGCCTGATCAGCCTGGCCTTGGCCCTGGTCATCAAGCCACTCCTGGGCGGAAGCATCCAACTGCTTGCTCGAATCCTGGGCAAGCCCCCCCCCACCGCCTCGGGTTCGGGAACCACGGTGGCATGACCTATCATGGAGGTTTCCCGTCCTTGACGCAGGGAGGCTTCCATGACTTGTCCATCCACGGACACCATACGTTCAACGCTGTGCTCCAGCCATGGTGAAGCCCATGCAACTCGCATCAATGAGGGGCTTGAACGTGTTGCAAGGCTCTGGGGAAAGCAGGATGGAGACCAACAGGAGTTCGAGCTTTTCTGTGAGCAGTACTTCGTATCCGATCCAGTTGACCTGGATCGACTCCTGTCACGATTCGAGATCCTTCTGACATCTGTACACGGTCACCTGTCGGAGATCAATCGCGACCTGCGACGATGGACGGATCTGCGAGGTGATGACTACAAGGGAGTTGATGACCTCCTTGCCACGTTCTCACCTGCACCGGATCTCTCAGACCAGTTCTACCAGCAGAAACTGGCATTCGTGGCGCTCCTGAATTTTCCCCGGCCCGACCTGGCAACCATGCTCAGTGAAGGGGATGACTGGAGCATCGACGAATGGGCGGCCGTCCGAGTCGGCAAGGCCTTCGGCCCACGCATTCCGGCTGAAGTCAATGACCTGGCACGCGAACTTGGACACAGGTCGCATCAGTGGGTCTCCTCCTTTCATGTTCCCGTCGGTGGCCTTGTGGATCAAGATGGTCGCCATCCCTTTGAACCCGATCGAAAACTCCTTGCCCACTGGCTCATTCGCGAGGAGATCCGTTCCGGGTATGCACAGGAACATGGACTGGCAAAGCAACGGGCATTGATGTGGGTGATGAAGCGGCAGATCGATGGAACAATTCCACGCGCAGTCATGGATGGATCGACAGCACCCTGGGACCCGGTTGCCAACACGCTCAATGGAGATGATCCAGAAGAATTGATCGGCCCGGAACGCTACGAGCGGTGGCTTGATTGTTTCACCGTGGCCCGCGCCTACGATAAGCACTACCACGAATATCCCACGGCCATCGCCCGCAAGTTCGAACTTGCGCGTGAAATGCCTGAAGCCGAGGTCGAGGATCTCCTCGTCAACCTGCTCTCTGCTCCTGTTCGTAGTCAACTCGCAGAACTTGTTCGCAGCGCACTTGGCAGACCACTGGAATCCCATGACGTCTACTTTGATGAACTTGCTCCCAGCCCCCCCGTTGATGAACTCAATGCGCTTGTTCGCGAGCGAATCGGAAATCACGAGGGGATGCAGGAGAAACTTCCCGAGATTCTTCTCGGCCTCGGGTTCCCCGAGGAGGATGCCAGGTTCCTGGGCACACGTGTCCAGGTCGAGATTGCCCGCGGTTCAGGCCATGCCATGCGGCCGGGCATGCCGCAGTACGCAGCATGGCTTCGCACGAACTCGCTTCCCGATGAACTGGGATGGGATGGCTTCGATACGGCCATGCATGAGTTGGGACACAACATCGAGCAGTTGATCTCGACACACTGGGTTCCCCGGCCGGCCCTGAGGAACGTACCGAATACGGGCTGTACGGAGGCATTTGCATTCCTCTACCAGTCCAAGGCCATGGACGTCCTCGGTATTGAAGGCGATCCCACGCAACCGGACGCATGGACCATGGACACCCTCCAGACGATGCTGGATGCCTGCCAGATAGCTGGACCGGCCCTGGTTGATCTCCATGCTTGGCGATGGCTGTATGCCAACCCGGAAGCAGATGCCCCCGCCTTCCGTGACGCCGTCATCGGTATAGCCACGGATCTCTGGGACCAGTTCTATGCTGCTGAATACGGGGAGGACCCCTGCCACGTCCTGGCTGCCTACCAGCACATGGTGGCCCACCCCCTCTACCTGCCGGACTACGTGATTGGACATGTCCAGAGCCAACTTATCCGGACACACATGCGAACACGGGACCTAGCCGGGGAAACCCGGCGGATCTGCTCGATTGGTCGATGTACCCCGGATCTCTGGACTCGCAAGGCTGTTGGATCATCCATCAGCGTTGAACCGATGATCAAGGACGTCGAGGCTGCGCTCCAGGCCTTTTCCCTGCAGCAGCCGGCCTGACCCAGAGGAGTCCAGAGCCATGACAGCAGAGGCACATGACATACTCCTGCTGGAGCGAGTCCATGAGTCTGCCGACGCAACCCTTGCCGACGATGGGCTGCACGTTCGCCGCATTGATCATGCACTCGATGATGAGGGCCTGGCCAGGGAGCTTGCGAACACACGAATGCTCGGCATTCGTTCAAAGACGAGAATTACCGGCGACTTCCTCCGGACCGTTCCTCACCTGGAAGCCATCGGCTGCTTCTGCATCGGCACCAACCAGGTCGACATCGATGCGGCAGCCGACCTTGGAATCGCGGTATTCAACTCTCCCTTCTCGAACACTCGAAGTGTCGCTGAACTGACGCTCGCCGAGATCATCGCCCTGCATCGACAACTCTTTGATCGAAGCAGGAAACTTCACGAGGGCCAGTGGGACAAGTCCTCGACATCGGCGCATGAAGTTCGCGGCCGGACCCTGGGAATCGTCGGGTACGGGCACATTGGATCACAGGTATCCGTCCTGGCAGAAGCAATCGGCATGCGCGTGATCTACCACGACGTCCTTCCGGTGCTCCCACTTGGCAATGCCCGCGCATGTCGAGACCTCGGTTCACTTCTGAAGGAAGCCGATGTTGTCACGCTCCATGTCCCCGAAACACCCGTGACACGCGGGCTTGTCGATTCGAAGCAACTGGAACTGATGAAGCCGGGAGCCGTGTTGATCAACAATGCACGCGGAGAAGTCGTGAATCTCAAGGCACTCCGATCCGCACTGGAATCCGGCACCATTGCCGGGGCAGCCATCGACGTCTTTCCAGATGAACCGGCTACGAACAGCGATTCCTACTCCTGCGAACTGGCCGGGCTGGACAATGTCATTCTCAGCCCCCACATCGGTGGCAGCACGCTGGAAGCACAGGAGCAGATCGCCGCTGAGGTCGCAACCAAGCTTGCTCGCTTTGCCACGACGGGCACGACAACCACTTCGGTCAATGTCCCTGAAGTCGAACTCCCGACCAGGCCCGACGAGCAGGTCCGGATCCTCCATTTCCACAGGAATGTACCCGGTGTACTGAGCAAGATGCATGCAATCATCGCCGAGCATGACATCAACATCGCGGCCGAATACCTCCGATCGAGCGGCAACCTCAGCTACATGATCATGGACTGCGGACGATTGAAGGGAACCGACGCCCTGAAGCGGCTCGAGGAACTCGAGGAAACGATTCGAATCCGTGTACTCAGGCCCTGACGAACAGGGTTCGCATCAGAAATTATCCTCGGTCACACGCGGCCATGCGTCCGTTCGAAACGGTCCCACTGGAAGGCCACATGCGCCGACAAGGTTTGGTTCTGCGTCATCGTCCCAGGCAAAGCGAGCCGCAACAGGCGCAGGAACTACATCGGATCGAAGTCGGACGAATTGGCCCTCGATCTCCGCGGTTGCCGAGTGGAAGACCCTGTCATCTCCGGCGATTTCGAAATGAGATGCAGCCTGGCCATCTCCTGTTGACAGGGGGCTGCATTCGCCGACGAACTGGAGAACCAGTGTGTCGCCTTCCCTTTCAAGACAACAGCATGTCGGCGCACGCGAAACTACATCCTGGTCGTACACGTCCTGTAATGCCATCAGGGCAAGTCGATGCCCGACGGGTTCCTTGTTCTTCGGATGGATGTCAGCGGGGTTGCCGACATCCATGATCACAGCCATGCCCGTATTGGGAAGTTTCAGGGCACTGGACTGTGCTTCACGCAACTCCGCACATGCTTCAGGTGCACCATAATTGTACGGTGCCAACTGGACGAAGTAGAACGGAAATTCTCCCTGACCCCAACGTTCACGCCAATCCTCGATCATCGCCGAAAAAAGTGTTTCGTACTGAGCAGCACGACTGACATTCGATTCGCCCTGGTACCAGATGGCTCCTCGCATCGCGTAGGGAATGGCCGGGTGCAGCATTGCATTCATGAGGTGTGCTGGTCGATGATTCATCGACATTTCACGACCACGCGGCTGCGTGGAGATCCTTCGAATCCATGTTCCTGAAATATCCATCTGCTCCTGGCTGTTCACCGGCCTCAACTGCATGTCACCTGCTGCTCCGGAAAATCCTCCCAGGCCATGATCATCCTGGACCCTGATGCTCAGGAGGGCTGGTCCCTCCTGGACCAGTCCACCCCGTATGACATACCGGCGAGGAGCCTGCCAGTTCGTGCCTCGACCAACGAGCGCCCCATTGAAGTAGGTGTGATCCGCATCGTCGACGGGTCCGAGGGTCAGTTCCAGGTCCTGGCCTGTCCAACTGGATGGAATATCCAGGTGTTGCCTGTACCAGACGACGCCGTCGAGATCCTCACCCTGGTCCTTGAACAGCGACGGAAGGTCCACCGACTCCCAGGAGGTGTCATCATGCAGGATGGATGTGAACGCCTCCGTATCTGGATCGGGCTTCAAGGATGCATCGAAACGCGACAGGATGGGACTGGTTTCCGGCATGGCTGCAAGTCGTTCCCGGCTCGTCCACGCTTCGGCGGTCGACCCTCCCCAGGAAATGTGAACGAGCCCGATTGGCACATCAAGCTCGTGCTGCAGATCTCGCCCGAAGAAATACGCCACGGCGGACAGGCCAGGCGCCGTATCGGATCCGGCGACGACCCAGGATCCAGGAACGTCGTCCTGTGGTTCCGGATGGCTGGTCCGTTGCGCGTTGTACATGCGGATCTGGTCATGATCCGCAGAAGAGAGATCGATGTCCTGGAGTCCCGATGCTGAAAGTGTCCACTGCATGTTCGATTGTCCGGAACAGACCCAGACTTCACCAACAAGGACATCCTTGAACTCGACCTGCTCGACGACTTCGCGTGTCGGGCTGATGACCTCGACAAGAAGCGACCTGGGTGTCGAGGCGGCCTCCATCGCAGGCAGCCACACCTGCCAGCGACCCTTGGCATCGGTCCGGACATAATGACTGCCCTCTGGAGTGTCTTCGACCTCGACGTGGACCCGCTGGCCAGGATCAGCCCAGCCCCAGATCGGAACAACCTGCCCCTGTTGCAACACCATGTGGTCCCCGAAGACGGATGGCATTCGAAGTTCTGCATTGCTGCCGGTTGAGAAGAAGACAACGGCAGCCATGAATGTGGCCATTCGAAGATACGAGTTCATGAGTGAATCCCTCCTGCAGTGATGTGAGGCAAGTGCATACCGTACAAGGTTCCACCGGAATGACTCAGGCGCTGCAACTGCAGACAAGGTTCCGATCGCCATGGGGATTGTCGACCCGGGCAACAGGTGGCCAGAACTTCCGGTCGCGGAGCCAGGGCAGTGGCCAGGCCGCTTCAGAACGGGCGTAGGGATGTGTCCAGTCATCGGCCCCGATCATCTCGACGGTATGTGGGGCATTCCTGAGGACGTTGTCATCTCGGTCGGCATCGCCTTCCTCGATCACCCTGATTTCATTTCGAATCGAGATGAGCGCCTCACAGTATCGATCCAGTTCGGCCAGCGATTCGCTCTCTGTCGGCTCGATCATCAGTGTTCCCGCCACCGGCCAGGACATGGTTGGTGAATGGAATCCATAGTCCATGAGCCGCTTGGCGATGTCGTCGATTCGCAGGCCTGCACTCTTCTCGAACGGCCTGCAGTCGAGAATGAACTCGTGAGCACAGAAGCCGTTTGAGTTGGTGAACACGATGTCATAGTGGTCTCGTAGTTTCCTGGCCATGTAGTTGGCATTGAGAATGGCGACCTGTGTCGCACGAGTCAGTCCACTGGCTCCCATCATCGCGATGTATGCCCAGGATATCGGGAGGATGCTCGGGCTCCCGTAGGGCGCCGCCGAGACTGCTTCGACACATTGATCACCTGCCGAGGTCGGCTGTACCACGGGGTGGCCTGGGAGGAAGGCCGCCAGTTCCTCCGTGACACCGATGGGCCCCATGCCTGGGCCTCCACCGCCATGCGGAATACAGAAGGTCTTGTGAAGATTCAGGTGGCAGACATCGGCGCCGAGGTCGGCGGGACGACTGATCCCAACCATGGCATTCATGTTGGCTCCATCGAGGTAGACGCGGCCGCCATGTTCATGGACCAGCTCACAGATCCGGTGAATGGACTCCTCGAAGACACCATGCGTCGACGGGTAGGTGACCATGATGGCACCCAATCGATCGGAATAGGCCTTGACCTTGGCCTCAAGGTCTTCCAGCTCGATGTCACCGTCACTGCAATTGATTGGAACAACCTCGTAACCGGCCACGATGGCGCTTGCAGGATTCGTTCCATGCGCTGAGGTGGGTATCAGGCAGATGTTCCGATGTCCTTCACCCCTGTGCTCATGAAGGGCCCGAATGACCACGAGACCCGAGTATTCGCCCTGCGAACCAGCGTTGGGCTGAAGTGAAACAGCCTTGAAGCCTGTCAAGTCCGCCAACCATTCCTCCAGCTGCTCCATGAGCGCCATGTATCCACCAGCCTGGTCGACCGGGGCGAATGGATGGAGCTTGGCGAATGACGGCCACGTCACCCCGAGCATCTCGGTCGTGCTGTTCAACTTCATGGTGCAAGAGCCGAGCGGAATCATCGACTGTGCAAGGGAAAGGTCCCTGCCTTTGAGCCATGTGACGTACCGAAGGAATTCCGTTTCCGAGTGATAGGAGTTGAACACCGCCTGCTCGAGATATCCACTGCGGCGGTGAAGTGCCTCCGGCAGGTCATCCGTAACGTTCTCAAGCCCGTCGAATGGATCGAACCTGATGTCCTTGCCATTGGAGAAGACCTTGAGCAGGGCCAGCACGTCTTCCCGCTTCGAGGTCTCGTCAAAGGAGATCCCGATTGATTCACCATCGTCGAATCGCCGGAGGTTGTATCCAGCCTCAACCGCTCGCTCATGAATTCCGTCGATGTCGCTTCCGGCGGCCTTGACCTTCAACGTATCGAACCAGATACCTTGGCCTGTGTCATGTCCCAGTTGCTGCAGGCCACGCCCAAGCGCCGTCGTCAACGTGTGTACTCGCATCGCTATGTGTCGAAGACCATGCGGACCGTGGTACACCCCGTAGAAACCAGCCATGATCGCCAGGAGCACCTGCGCCGTGCAGATATTGCTCGTAGCCCGATCACGCTTGATGTGCTGTTCACGTGTCTGGATGGCCATGCGCAGTGCCGGCTCGCCATTGGCATCCCGTGACACGCCGATGAGGCGACCAGGCATCTTTCGTACGTGCGCTTCCCGTACCGACATGAACGCGGCGTGGGGACCTCCGTAACCCATCGGAACGCCGAAGCGTTGTGACGAACCCACGGCAATGTCTGCACCCATCTCGCCGGGTGGCTTCAGGAGGGTCAGGGCGAGCAGATCCGTCGCCATGACCACCAGCCCCCCGTGATCATGCACCTGCTGGATGAGCTGCTCGTGATTGACGATACGGCCATCCGTATCCGGGTACTGGATGAGAAGCCCGAAGCAGGTTGTATTCGCTGGATCACAGTGTGCGAGGTCATCAACACGCACCTCGATGCCCAGATGCCTTGCACGCCCCTGCAGGACCTCAATCGTCTGTGGGTGGCATGCAGAATCGACGAAGAAGATGCCCTCGTTCAGGCGGGAGACCTTCCTGCACATCACCATCGCCTCGGCTGCCGCGGTTGCTTCATCAAGCAGTGAAGCATTGGCAACCGGCAGGTTGGTCAGGTCACTGACCATCGTCTGGTAATTCAGGAGTGCTTCCAATCTTCCCTGCGAGATCTCCGACTGGTACGGCGTGTACTGCGTATACCAACCCGGGTCCTCGAGGACATTCCGCTGAATGACAGGGGGGATGATCGTGCCGTAGTACCCCATGCCGATACACGACCGCTTGATCGTGTTGAGAGAGGCGATGTCCTCCAGTTCACGACGCAGATCATGTTCTCCACGAGGCGGGCCCGTATCAAGACTGCACCCATGCCGAATCGAGTCCGGCATTGCAAGGCTTGTCATCGCATCAAGCGAATCGACGCCGAGTACCTCGAGCATCCTGGCGATGTCCAGGCCATCGGGCCCGATGTGCCTATGGATGAATGTGTCCGAAGGATCGAGAATCGATGCCGCCGTGCGTTCCGGGTTGTGCGTCGCTTCAGCCATGTGAGGGGGTATCGTATTCGCCCCGTTGGATCCGGGCAATGAAAAGAGGCGATCGACCTTCAGGTGCTGCTCTTGATGCAGAGCAACTCCCCCTCCCCCAGGAGAGACAGGCCGGGATCAAGCGGTGGGGCCGTATCAGGTCGATGCATGAGCCGCATTCGCGATCGCACCTCCTCGGGGAGCGTAGACAGTTCCTCGCTGGTCGTATGCTTTGGACCTTCGCCGCATTCGTGCACGATGCAGTCGGACTCCGAAAGCCAGGTCACCAGTTCTGTGTCGAACTCGGTATCCGAAGACCAACCCAGACAGCCATCTGGACCGGAAATCAGGAGTGCAGCCGTGGGAATTCCGTGCAATGTTCTTCTTGCCTTGATACGACACCCCGCGACATCGACCTCTCCCCCCTCGACCAGTGCATGGGGTTCAAAGTAGGTTTCAAGTTCATGCACAGCCTCAGATGTTCCGCGTGAACCATCCATGGCTGCAGCAAGTCGCTCCCAGGTCCGTTCGAGCACGTCCGGCAATGCATGAAGTCGTGGCCTAGGCCCTGGTTCGCCTTCGCTTCCCGGGTACATGTACCTGAACATGAAACCGATCGTCTCAAGTCCGCCACAATGGTCGCCATGGAGGTGAGTCAGGATGATGTCCTTGACCTCGAATGGATCAACCAGGCAACCCGACATCTCGGACGCTTCACGCCATGCCCGCAGAACCCCCCCGGGACAGTCGATGGCAATCCAGCCCCCTGGGCCACGAACAAGCGAACTCGAGCCATGGTGCTGGCTCGAAAATGCATCCCCGGTTCCTGTAATAAGGACGTCCATGGTGACATGATGCCATCAACAACCTCCTATTGCCATTGCAATGCCGGATCAGACTTCATCGAATGTGTTTTTCGTACGAAGTCTATGCACGGTGGCCCTATACAAATTGGTGGTAGACTTGATGGAGGCTGACGCTTCCCAGAGGAGTTCCTACAGTGGCTTCAAAGGCGTATTTCCCCCTCCCCAGCATCTGCTTGGCCCTTCTGGCCCTTGCATCGGTTGCACATGGTCAGGGTGGTGTCGTGGAAGCAAATCGCCAGTTGGAGGTCGTCACCCGCCTGGAACAGGAACTCCAGGACCAGGACATGGCCTACCGCATGCAGATGGCCGATGCCCAGACCGTGACCGAGCGATTGACCCTCGACGTTGGTGGTTCTTTCCGCTTTGGACTTGCCAGCCTCGATGAAGCCACTGGCAGCAGCAGGACGCTCCGACAATACGAGACCAACCTCTACCTTCTCTCGAAGTTCGACGGTGGCCATACCTTCTTCGGCAACCTGAGGTTCCTCTACAACGACTGGAATACCGGGGACTCGCCTGATGATGATGGGTGGCTGACTCCCTATGGAAATCGGTACTGGTACGAACTGGATACGCGTGCATTGAGCATGTACCAGCGTGGATATGCCGACGACCTGAACTTCAATATCCGGGTCGGCCGACAGTTCATCAACTGGAACTCTGGCCTTGCCTACAGCAATGACATGTACGCATTTGTTGGCACCGCGTCACTCGATGTCTTCAAGTTCACCGGCTTGTTCGGGCAGACGGCGCGCAGTGGCCTGTACGACTTCGACGTATCACGCCCCGAGTACGATGAGAATACAGATCGCATCTACTGGGGACTAAAATTCGAAGCCGACCTCATGCCGGAGTTTCAACCCTTCATCAGTTACCTGGTTCAGCGTGACCACAATGACGACGAAACGCTCAACACGATCTTTGGACCCCTGGACTTCAAGTACGACTCGGAGTACCTGTCCTTCGGCGCTGGTGGAACCATCGGTCCGCAGTTGACCTACACGTTCGAGGCCGTGCACGAGACAGGACATACCATGAGTTCTTTCGACATTGACTTCCAGAACTTGAGGATCATCGACCAGACTCGGAATCCAATTGATGCCTGGGCTGGTGCCATGACCGTAGCCTGGGCCTTCAGGAACAGGACAAATGCTCTCGTCGACATGACTCTTGCGATGGGCACAAGTGATTCAGATCGACTGGTTTCCAATGGCACGATCGGTGGTGATGCGCCCTCTTCGAAAGACAGGGCGTTCAACAGTCTCGGGTACATCAACACCGGACTGGCCTTCGCCCCGCAGATCGCCAACCTCTCGATGCTGCGAGCCGGCGGAAGCACCGCCATCCCTGTCGATCCAAAGCGACCGAATGCCATGCGTGGCGGTGTCGACTTCTTCTTCTTCTCGAAGACCAATGCCGATGACGTCAACTCGTCGCCGACAACCGATGATCGTTGGCTCGGCTGGGAGATGGACTGGAAACTCGATTGGCAGATTCTCAGTGACGTGACGTTGAACTTCAGGTACGGCATCTTCTTCCCAGGTGATGGAGTGCCTGATGCATTTGATGATCACAGGCATTTTGTCTATGGAGCAGTCAGCTATGCCTTCTGACCGTTGCTCCATCATGTTCGTCGTTGCAGTGCTCCTGAGCTCGTTGCTGCTGAACACGGGTTGTGACCTGTTCCAGCGCACAAGGGTTGATGAATCGATCCTGGAAACTCATCCGGGCTTCATGGATGATTTCGATTTCTGGGATGCCCTGGCAGACCAACCAGTGGTTTCAAACGATGATGCCCTTCATTCATTGATCCTGATCCAGGATGGAACCGATGCCAGTTTCAATTTCCAGGCCCGCATGGCCCTTGCAGCCCAAAAAGGCTGGTTAATTGGAACTCCAACTCCACTTCAAGCGAACGAATCTGCAACCGTGGGGCTTCTCTCTGTAGCGGCTTGCGAGATCCTCGGTATCAAGGGTGGTCTCACGATGCGCCTCATGGGGCCTTCACCGAGGTACTGCACCCGCGAACTGTCATCCATGGGCATGCTGCCCGGGTTGACACCTAACGAGGCGCTTACCGGGCTTGAGTTCATTGCATTCGTGGGCAACATTGAACAGCGAATGCAGCTCCAGGAGGCATGGATAGATCTGGAAGAAATCAAGGCCGGAAAGAACGTACAGGGGGATGATCAATGAACAACTCACGAACCAGTCACCTGACTCTTCACATACTGGGCTGCCTTGCATGCACCATGATGGTTGTGCCCCTTATGGCACAGGAATCGGGCGTTGCTAGTTCAGACGAGAAGGCATCGACTACACAGGTACCGATGTCTACCTTCGAATTCGTACAACAAAAACTTGACGACCTTGAGACCACTGCGCTGAAGGCCGTGAAGCCACTTCCCGAAGGCGAATCAAGGAACCTCATCGCCATCGTGATGCAGAGGTCCGGCAAGGCCCAGTGGCGAGCTAACGAGAACGGAACCTGGCAGTCGGCCCAGGTAGATGACTCATTGCCGACAGGTGCAATGATTCGCACGGGATTGAAGTCATCGTTGACACTCCGAGTTGGACTCAATTCCTCGATTCTCATCGACAGCAATGCACGCGTTTCCCTGCCGCAGATCATCCAGGATGGAGACCTGTTGCAGACAGCCGTCAAGGTCGAGCGCGGTCGTGCCGATGTGAAGGTAAACCATGTCGGGCTTACGAATGACTTCTCGGTCGTCACGCCCACCGGGGCATTGGCCGTCAAGGGAACCGGGTTCGCCTGCCGCCATGATGCATTCAATGGAACATCCATCGTCGGTGCCAAGACGAACACCATGAATGCCATCGAGGTGCACTACTACGCATCGAAGCTGGCCTACTACCTTTCAGGTGGCGCCATATCGAACAACAAGAACGAGAACCCGACGCTGGCAGCATTGATCGAAGCTGCTCCCCCACCATCGGCGAACAAGGCAGAGCAACAGGACGCCGCCGACCAGGAAGGGTCGGCCGGCGGTGCTGTGACGAACACGGACCCGATTTCACAAACGGTACGGGTTGACCTGGCCATCCAGTCCCAGGCCCAGGCCGAGGCGATCATCGAGGAACTGGAGGAGGAGTACGATGAAATCGCAGTGCCACCGACAGATGTGCTTCTACTTCCGGGTTTCGAGTTCTTCAACGATATCGGAAACCTTGAATATGGAAGCCTGATCCAAGGCGCCGTAGCCGCTGCAATCTACTTCGACATGGTGGGGCAAAATGGAAACCTGCAACATCCAGGCCTGCAACTCATTCAAGGTGAATTTCATTCCTTGTTGATGCAGAGATTGAACTACAACGGAAACACGACTGCAATGGTCAACGAGATCATCGCCTATGGAAACAATGAGGAACAACAAGAAAATGATTACCCGCCAAATGTCACCCACCTTCGAGCGATCCTGACCATCGTGGATACATTTTGCAGGAACACCTACGCGGGTGATCAAGTCAAGATACAGATCTGCCGTGAGTGCTTCACGGATGCGGTCGTTAACAGTCTCAGTTTGACGGATCAAGGCGGAAACAGTTACTTCGAATACCTCTTGGAAAACCTCGAAGATGGCTGGTATGAAGAGATAGACCAGTAATTTCCTCCCAAGCAACTGAATCTTTCTGGACCTACACTGCTACCCATGAATCGCAGCGTCCTCTCCCTCGGCGCCCTGGTCGTCCTGCTTGTCCTGCTCCTGGACCTGGCAGGCCTCTTCAAACCCATTGACGCCCGGACCCGCGACTTCCAGCAACAACATGTAGCACGCGTAAGCTCCCCGATGACCGGCGACATCGTCCATGTCGACATCGATGACGGGGCGCTCCAGAGGATCGGCCGATGGCCCTGGCCACGCTCCCTCCTGGCAGGATGCATCGAGGCACTCGGTGACGCCGGGGCACGGACGATTGCCGTCGATCTTGAACTCTCCGAGCCCTCCTCCAATTCCGAGGATGATGCGCTCCTTGCAGATGCACTCCGGGACAAGGCCATCCTTGCGATCCTCGTACAGGCAGATGACGTACAGCAGCAGTGGCTTGACTCTGGCGGGAGCACGCAGGGAATCGAACTGGTTCGTGCACGGCTTCGTGAAGACATCGACCTCCATCCCGAGGACCTGGTAGGCGAAATTGCATCAGCTGACCTGGCGGCCTTCACTGCCAATGAACTTGCGCTGAAAAGGAACATCCTCTGGGAAGACCCCGGAACCGATCGACCCACCGGATTCGCAGAGCAGTCCCTCCAGTCAGCCTACGCAAGGGAACGCCAGGCCGAATTGATTGCAGCCCGACGCGAACTGCTTGATGTGCAATCCTCGGTCGAGGGATCACCGATGGATCGACTGCCACTACCGGAACTCGTGTCGACCGCCGGTGGGCTTGGCTACGTGAACATATCCATGCGTGATGGCGATGGTGTCGTCCGCAGCATCCAGCCAGTGCAATTGATGCGGGCTGGTTCCGCCACCTCCCTTGGTGCAGCAGCGGCATTGCACTATCTCGGCCAGGATCATCCGCATGCAGCGGCTTTCAACGTGTATGACAGTGTGCTTGATATCCAGGGTGTCATGGTGCTGCCAATGCATGAAGGCTCGCTTCCACTTGCATGGCCCTATACCGAGCATGGCACCGGCTGGCAGCACCTGCTGAGGCAGTCCCCTGCCGATCCAGCCAGCACAGGCCACATCTCCATTGCAGGCATTGCGGAACTGGTCCAGGGCCGGCATTTGCAGGAATCCAACAGGGTGGAACTGGCATCCATCAGCCTCGACCTGCTGCGAGTCGTCCGGCAGGATGGTGATTTCAACACTCCTGATCCGATGAGCAGCAGCCTGCAAGCGGAAATCGCAGACGAATACGAGTTCACACTCGGTGACCTCGAAGAAGGCGCCGAACTTGACGAGGTCTTCGAGGATCCGGATGCACTGGAGCATGCCCGTGCACTTGAAGCCTGGCGCAGTCTCGCTGAGTCGATCACCGCCAATGACGTTGAGATCCAGCAGGTCGAGCAGGCGTTGCATGAGCAGGTTGATGGAAAGCTGGTCTTCCTCGGCTGGACGGCCACTGGTTCGATTGCCGACTTCGTTCCGACCGTTGCGGGGCCACGCACTCCCGGCGTCGTCGTTCATGCCGCGGTCGCGAACATGATCCTGTCCGGACACAGTCACTTCTATGCTCCCAGGTGGCTTGGCCCCCTGCTGGTGATACTCCTCGGAGGCTGGGTTGTACTTCTTGTTGCCAGTACGACACCCTGGACCTCTACTGCAGGCTCAATGGTCCTGCTGGGAATCTATGTCTACCTGGCAACGATGCTCTCCTTTGCCTCATGGGAACTGTTCCTGCCGATCGTCGCCCCCACTACCAGCGGTCTCTCCGCGTGGGCGGCCTGCACCGGCATGAACGCCATCCTGATCCAGCGGGACAAGCGACGCATCACCCGGCAGTTCCGCGCCCGTGTCTCCGACAGCCTCGTCGATACGCTGATCGACAATCCCTCTGCGCTGAGCATGGCCGGGCAGAAGCGTGAGATCACGGTGCTCTTCGCAGACCTGGCCAGCTTCACTTCCATCAGTGAACAACTTGGCAGCGAGCGAACAGTTGCCCTGGCCAACAAGGCGCTCTCGGCGATGTCGTCTGCCATCGTGGAGCACGACGGGTACGTCAACAAGTTCCTCGGCGATGGACTGATGGCCTTCTGGTCGGCCTTCGAACCCCAGGCTGACCAGGCCAGTCTGGGCTGCAATGCGGCTGTTGCCTGCCAAGCCGCGCTTGAAGCAGTGAACATGGACAGCGATGTGAAACTGGGGCTGCGTCTTGGTATTGCAACCGGTGAAGCGATTGTCGGTGACTGCGGAGCGCCACCGGATCTGAATGACTACACCGCCATCGGGAATACCGTGAACCTCGCCGCGAGGCTGGAAAGCGCGAACAAGCAACTGGGGACGACCATCCTCGTCGATGCAGCAACACGCTCACAGGCAAGCGGTGCAACTCGAACTCTTCCCATCGGCCCGGTGGTCGTGGTCGGGCAGACGCAGTCCGTTGAACTGCATGCCATCGTCGGCAGCGACGTTTCCGATGCGGAGATTGCTGCTGCAACTGCTCTTCAGGATGCCGTCACTTCCGGTGATCGGGCTGGAGCCCAGGCGGCGCTGGAAGCCATGGGTGATCATCGATCACTTGATGCCCTGGCCGTTCTCTGGGCCGAGGTCATCGATGATGGCAGCGACCTGGTCGTTCAACTCGCTTCCAAGTAGGCATCACCATGACACCTGTCCTCCCGTGTTGAAGTAACATGCGACCAGTGTCTTGTACTGTGTCTTGAACAGGGAGAACCAACATGTGGCTGATACTCATCATCGTGGTTGGCTTTGTCTTGATAATCGCAACCACGATTCAAGCCTGGATCCTGCAAATTGCCTTCAAGATTGCAACGAAAGAAACACCAACATTCGGCGATGCCTTCAAGACGTGCCTCGTTGCCATGATTGCGGGTTTCCTTGTCAGCCTTGGGCTCTGGCAGACCGAGATGAACCAGGTCCTGCAGCAGGTCCTGGGAGTCTGCGCAGGCATCATTATCTACACGATCGTAATCAGCATGTTCATTGCAACTGAACTGAAGCAGGCGCTCATCATTTCCATCATCATGGCAGGCCTCGGTTGGATGTTGAGTTTCATGCTGCAGCTCTTCCTTGCAGGCATGACTCCAGCCACTGGCTGACCGATCCTCGCCTGGTACACCGCCATCGGGAGTACCCAGGTCCGGAAAAGTCAGCCATGGATTCGTCCCAGGCGCAGCCCGACCCGGCACTGCACAAGCCGGGGTTGATCCGGGTCTTTCCAAGCCTTGCAGAGATCCGGCTCGATGCATCCGACCGCATCCTCACCATGGCGATTGGCGTACTCCTGCACCGCGGACCAGGTCCGCAGGTAGCCCAGCAGGTGATCCCGTGTCCACTCCATGGTGATATTCGGGGCTGACACCTCGATGTCCTCGAAGGGAAATGGCAGGGTCGTGTACAGGGAATCAACATATGCTCGGCGCGGATCCCAGCATCCCTCGAGTACCTCGAAATACAGGTGATCCTGAATCGTGTCCAGTTCCGGGTCGATCCGGGGCCGATCGTAGGTCCAGACCGCCACGATGGCTTCCGGTGTTCCGACCCTTCGGGCCTCCTCGGCGAAGGCAGGCATGTCGAACCAGTGAGCTGCCTGTGCAGAGGCGACCAGGTCTGCTTCGCCATCTGCAAGCAAGGACGACTCGGCTCTACCGACACTGAAATGCACACCGGGAATGGGTGGTGCATTTGCAATGGCAGTCGGCGCAGGATCACATGCCTCGACCCGGTCAAAGCGAGCAGCCAGTTCAACCGTAGCCTGGCCACTGCCGCAGCCGACCTCCCAGGCCATGCCCCGGTTCGCACAATGCGACGCGACAAGGTCGAACAGAGCTTCCGGGTAATGCGGGCGGAAGGATGCATATCCATCAGCGACACGATCAAAACTCTCCTCAATGGCCATCACTGCTTCTCCTCGATCAATCAAAGCTGTTCATATGCTTCGGTGCGCCTGATCCGCCGCCCCACTTCACTCGCGTAGCGGTGCCCGAGTGTTTCACGGTGTTGTCGCGCCCAATCGGTGAGCTTGATCCTTCCTGTTGCAGGTTGATCGGAATCAAGCAGGCCTCGCATGAGACCCTTGATCTCCTCCCTGGTAATAATGACGTCCCTGAGGAATGGGTTGAGGAGTTTTGAAACTGCCAGCCCGAGAACAGGCCAGGTACGGAGGATCGGACGGCGTACCTGGAGGATGTCCCCCAACGTGCGAACAAGTTCGATGTAACTGAAATCTTCGGGTCCAACGGCATCGACCACCGTGTTTCCCTCCCCCTCGGCATGCTCGACAAGCAGGTCCGCCATGTCATCGACGTGAAGCGGGCGAAGCCGGTATGTGCCATCGCCGAAGATGCCGAAGATCGGCATGTGCCGAAGGACCCATGCGATATTGTTGACAAGGATATCCCTGCGACCAAAGAGGACGCCCGGGCGAATGATGGCATGCGGGATTTCGATCTCCCGGAGAGCGTCTTCAAGTTCGTGCTTGCCGTTGTAGTACGGGAGGTCATCGGCCTGGTCTGCATGGAGAATGCTGACATGCACTATTCGCCGTACACCTGCGCGTTTCGCAGCGTCCAGAAGTGTCTTCGTATTGGCAACGGCCTGCTTGAATGTAAAGAGCCTGTGATTGAACCGGACCCAATAGGTGTTGTACAGAACATCCGCTCCATCGAGGGAACGGGCGAGCGCGTCAGCATCGTCGAAGGCGAGCGGCTTGATGTCGATCGCATCGCCGAAGGGATTGGGTCGATCTGGAGAGTTGGTCAGCGTACGAAGGCGTACGCCGCGGTCAAGAAGACGCTCGGCAACGGCTTTCCCGGTGTAGCCAAGTGCCCCGGTGAGAACCTGGAATCCCTCTTTCATGGGTGGATGGTACATGGGATCCGGGAATCCCCTCTCCTGCAAGGCCTCTCGTTGATCTTCACCCATTCGTTCCCCTGGAACCAGCGCATGGGTTCTGGAATCGACTACCGTTTGACCATGGAACCCATCGACCTGGAACAGGCACTTTCAACGTTTGACGAGCACTGGTCTCCACGGATCATCGCCCAACTCAACGGGCAGCATGTGAAACTGGCGAAATTCATCGGTGAATACGTGTGGCATTCCCACCCGGATGAAGATGAGTTCTTCATGGTGCTCCGCGGCTCGTTCACCATGGAGTACCGGGATCACTCCGTGGAACTTGGCGAAGGCCAGGTGGTGGTGGTCCCCAGGGGTGTCGAGCATCGACCCGTCGCCGAGTCTGAGTGCGCCGTAATGCTCTTTGAACCGGCCGGGACGGTGAGTACGGGTGATGCTGCAACATCGGAGAAGACCAGCAGTGGAACCTGGATCAGCGATGAGCAGCCGGGTGGATAAAGCGAAGGCAGGGTCATTTAAACTGAGATTTGACCAACCCCATCGACCTCGATGCTGGCATGAGGCCAATTACTGCCGTGGGAATACGGCAGGCTCGATTGACCGGACTAGAGATTGCCCATCTAATGGCCGGTATTCGAATCCGGGGCTTGGATGGAAACGAACCAATCACCAGGAGGGAAGAATCATGAAATCTGTCAAGGGTTCTATCGTGGTCATATTGACCTGTGGCTGGGCTGCAACTGCTGCCGCAAGCAGCATGGATGTCAGCGCCTTTCTCCCGGCAGCTCTTGCTGCAGGTGGAAATGAACAAGCTGTTCACAATGTAGTTCTGGACGGACCGGAGGACAGACCGCTTCGATCGATGACGCCGGTTCCCAATCCAGTCAACCGGTTCGACCTGTCACGCATTGCTGTCAGGAATTCAAGTAGCCGCCTTGATCTGAAGGGTCGTGAACTTGCGGTACTCGATGGCGATCTCTCCACGAAGACACGGCTCCCCGCCGAGGAGGGCATCTCGCTTGATATCCATTTCATGGGGCATGCACGATTCTTCAACACCATCGAGGTACACACTTCTGCAAGGGAACTTCGTATCGACTGGCTTACACCTGATGGTCGATGGTTGCCGTGGTTGGATTCCATTGATACTTCTGGAGGTTCTGCCTCGGCCAGCGGCCCGGAAGTACGAGCGTGCGGTATTCGACTGGCGCCACTAGGTGAAGACGCAGTTGAGATCAGCGAGTTGCATGGCTCTTTCGTGCAGGTTGATCCGGACACCGCTCGCGGTCAGGGTGATGGAAAATCCTACCTGCAGGAGTGGGTTGAAAACTATTCATCAAGTCCGCTCAGCAATACCAGCGAGGACGCATGGGGCCTTCGCAATGCACTTCCTTCCGACTGGTCCAAGACCAGTTATGGCAACTGCAACGCCTGGGAAGAAGATTTCAAGCGCAATTCGTATGGCGGGACGAATTCCTTGTATGCAGATGCCCATGACCTGGTGTTCTTCTCGGGGCATGGATCGACAGGAAGTGATCCAACCTACGGTGGCACATCCCGCTCAATCATGTTCAGCGCCTCGATTGATGACACCCAATGCTCCGCAGGCGATACATATGCATGCCTGGGCGACTCCGATCTCGAGTGGATTGGCTTCAGTGCCTGCCAGACAATGAGGGATGACAGCATCTGGGCCGCTGGCATGAACGGCGTGCACCTGATGATGGGGTGGCAGACAAACATGTGGGATACTGCGAACTTCGGCAAGAAATTCGGAAAACGCATGGTGGACAGCGGCATCACCGACTCCCCCCATACCGTGAAGAGTTCATGGTTCCACGCTGGAGAGAAAACGCATGGATCAGGATGGACCATGGAGGTCATCGGAGAAAACTCCACCATGGGCAACGATTACCTCTGGGGCGAAGGATCTGTGAACAGCGACCCGACTGTCAACAATTACTACACCAGATGGAGCTACGACACGCGAGGCAGGAATGACACCACGTCGGAGGACAAGGCGCCCTCGTTCAAGGATCCCGTGACCTTCTCTGGCAAAGCGGCTACTGTTCGTATCGAACGAGCACTCCTCGATGAGCAGAATGAACAGATTGAACGTGGTTCAGGTGAAATCTACAAGGTCCTGCCCCGGGATGTAACAGCAGAAACAGTCTCTGAACTGGCTTCCAAGTTGTGCGGCGTAATAGAACTCGTATGTAATGGGGATGTCGCTCCCGATGATGACATGATAGAAATGATCGCTGCATCGATGAACTCGGAATTGCGAGTCTGCCTTGTCGATGGTTCCTTCTCTGCGACTGATCTCGGGTTCTGGACCCGGGAGTACACCTCGCCACCGAACCTTATTCCTGGAGGCGAGGCCGCGGATCGAACCTTGGTACTCCTGGACCAGTGTGGCTTTGCGCTTGATGATGTATTGATTTCAAGAGTTCATAACCTCAACCAGGACAGGATCGAAGTCTCTTCCAGCGGTGAACCGATCATCGTCGAGGAGGAGTCGTTCCCGATTACCGTTCAGGTCGAGTTCAATCGCATGATTCCTGGTTCCAACCTCAGGTTGATGGGGGCAGGAACAGCGGGACAGGTATCGTTCGGCGAAAATGGACAGGTAGTCGACTTCTCCAGGGGTGCATGGCCCAACCTCACACCCAGCGGCAGTGAACCACTGGTGAGCATTGGAGAGGCTCTTGAGCGAATTGCGGAACTTGGCAGTGTTGCGACCATCAACGGACTCCGCATACCCCTCGACCAGATCGATGTCATGGATGTCGTCCTTGGGTACTGGACCGAGAATTGCCAGGATGGCCAGGAGTATCTCTACCCTGTATTCGGAATCGATTGCCTCATCATCGAGCCAGACGGCGCCAAGTCGATGCATACATTCATTGTTCCTGCTACCAACCTTATTCCCAAGGTCACCATCTACAGCGAACAGAACCGGTGCTACAAGGTCGGAAATGACGTCTGTGTCCAGACATCATCCAACGGCGCTGAACTGGCCCGCCCCATAGAGGTCTTTGCGGATGACGGGACGTTCCTCGGATCTGGCGAACAGGTCTGCTTCAACATCTGGGAGCCTGCCGGTCGCGAAGGTGTCCGGACCGTTTCCATCGAAGCAAGAGCCACGGATATCCATGGGTATGTCGTGAGTGATTCGGTTTTGTTGTGCACCGGACTCGCCGCGGACCTGAACGGCGATGGCACTGTCGCGGTCCAGGATCTCCTTGCCCTTCTTGAATGGTGGGGGCAGGAAAGCGAACCCTGGGCGGGCGGAGATGCCAATGGTGATGGGATGGCAGACGTGACCGACCTCCTGGTCATTCTTGAACAGTGGGGTGAGTCCATCTAGTCGGTCCAGGATCAATCCACCAACGTGCAGCACCCCTGGTCAAATGGCCGGGGGTGTTGTCTTACTGGAATGTAGTTCCCCGCAGGACGGGTGGATGATCCTACTCGCACGAACCCCAGCTGCTGATGACGGCGAGCAGGTCTGATACATCCACGATGCCGTCGTTGTTGATGTCCGCAGGAGATGCGTTGCTTCCCCAGTCGCTGATCACCTGCAGCAGGTCGGTGACATCGACCTCCTCATCGGCATTGACATCCCCTGGGCATTCCAACGGCGGCCGCACGTGCGTGTCGAGGTAGTCGAACAGTACATCGATCCCCTCATCCGAGAATGATGGAAAATGCAAACCGGCAGTCACTTGCCAGAGTTCCGACGAACCCGCCGAGGGATCATCACATCCACCGTAGATCCAGCGAGTCGTCTCAGCGAAGAAGATGAGCCAGTCCAGGTCGAAGTTGCCGCCATTTGTCGCGTTGGTCGAGCACCCGTTGTGAGCTGCCCAGTACTCGACCGACGTATTCGCCCCGGGATATGGAGTAAAGCCGATGTACCCACCCCACCAGAGGATCACGGGGTCAAGTGTGCCGTGAATCTGGAGTACGTGAACAGGATCAGTGGGCTGGCAGTTTGATTCATCATTCCACATCGCACCGGAGATGCTCACGACGGAGGCAAGCCTTCCAGAAGCTTCGCAGGCCATGCGATGACACATGAAGCCGCCGTTGGAGTGCCCTATGAGATGAATGCGCCGTGGGTCGATGGTGTACTCGGCCTCGATCGCATCGAGCAGCGCAAGCAGGTATCCGACGTGGTCGGGTTCATTTCCCCACATGTCGCAGCAGGCATCAGTTGCATTCCAGTAGAACTCTCCAAGGCCATCCTGGCTGCCATCGGGCTTGGCAAAGATATATCCATGCTCGTTGGCGTCTTCCTGCAACGGAATGAGGATGTCATACCAGACGGTGGTCAGCGGTGTGTACCCGTGCAGGAAGATGAGAAGGGGCATTGCCACATCCGGGTCGTAGTCGGCTGGCACGTAGACGGGCACATCTTCCGGGGGGACCTGCCCTTCCCACTGCGCATGCGAAACCGCTGTACACAGGCAGATGCAGATCAATGGCAGGCTGAGGCGAAACACGCTTGATTTTACTGCATATTCAGCAGGGGGCAACGATGAAATGATCGAGGAAACTACCCAGCAGACGCTTCAGGGGCCGGGAAAGGAAACTTCAAAAGACAGTTGTTGACCTGCCACTGAAGCACCTCTCTAATGGGCCTCATGCACGGTTTCATGCTGACATTGGTAATTGCGGCGGTTCCATTTGACGGAGTGACCCTGTTCAACACCACGATGGGTGGTGGGTCCAACCGAACCAGTCTGATCAACAACGATGGCCAAACTGTGCAGGAGTGGAATGGCCTCGCCCCAATTGCAAGCACGCCCTACCTGCTGCCCGGTGGCGAACTACTGCGCCCCTGCCGAGTGCAACCGCCTCCACCGATGACAGGCGCCGCGTACGGGGGTCGTGTGCAGCGATTTACGTA
>Ga0315339_1000417_pt1 | contig 55085 bp, 34 predicted proteins | sample ASW17metaG_FD_204514 | JGI IMG/M metagenome (GOLD analysis project Ga0315339, IMG submission 204514) | Ammonia-oxidizing marine archaeal communities from Pacific Ocean, United States - ASW #17 | ecosystem: Environmental > Aquatic > Marine > Oceanic | place: USA: California | collected 2016-12-05 | reverse complement strand
AGTCCTTAGAACCGCGACTGGCGCATTTGGATGCGTAATCTTTTGCCTGGCCATTTTGCCCTAAATAGGCATGGGCCAACCCAAGTCCGCCATATCCCAGGGCAAACTTTTTATCCAGATCAACGGATCGCTGGAAGGATTTGATTGCCTGTTGATAATCAGCATTGTCGATGGCGCGCATTCCAGCTTTAAAATGATATTCAGGTGTATCTACATCACTTTCGGGGGCTGTTGCGCAGGCCACCAGAAGCAACAGAGAATAAATAGGTATTAATGATCGATATTTTCTAAGCATTGTGATCTCCTTAAATAGATAATACACTGCGAATATAACTGTAATCAACCATAAATGAAAATAGACGGAATGGAGTGAAATGAATGGATTTGATCTAAATCACATTGTTTTTATTTTTTCATTATATAATTGGTTTATGGCAACGAATTGGATAATTTTCGCCGTAATAGTACGCTAACAATGATTGAATGGATATGATAAAAAACTTATATAAAACAATGATTATCTTATGCTTGGTCGGTATTACGGCACTGCAAAGTCAGGCGCTTACGGCCACTGGTACTGGTTATGGCCTCACCAAGGATGCCGCCACCGAGCAAGCCAAGCGGGATGCGGTTGAACAAGGTCTTGGCGCCTATATGACCTCCACCACTACGGTAACAGCCACCTCTATAGAGGATAATATTTACTCCAAAGCTCAGGGATTTGTAAAGTCTTTCAAAGTAACAAAAGAAAGCAAGGGCCCTGACGGTAATTGGGAAATTACCATCGAAGCAGAAGTCACCGATATGATTGATCAAGTCATGGCAGATGAAGCAGCCCTTCAGACATTACTCAACGCCATGAACCGTCCCAGGATTATTTTTATGGTTCGTGAACAAAACCTGATTGATAACACGCCCACCGATTTTGCTGAAACCAAACTGTTAGCCATGTTTTATGAAAAAGGATTTGATGTGGTAGATCGGCAAATGGTTCAAGCGTTAAAGGGTGGCGAGGGTTATAGTCAAGCATTGGCGGGGAACGTGTCCGCGGCTGCCAAGATCGCAAGCCAGCTTGGGGCTGAGATTATTATTATTGGTACAGCCAAAATTTCTTCCGGAGGTAAAATCTATAATATGACTTCTGGTCAGGCCGATATCAATGCAAAAATTGTTCGGGCAGATACGGGTGAAATCTTAGCGGTTGTACCTCAGGCGCGGGGAAAGAAACCTCACATATCCCCATCCACGGCCGGCGTGAATGCCACAAATCAGGCCGCGGAGGCATTGGGAAAAAATATCATTTCCCAATTGGTCATGAAATGGAGTACGCAGCAGTCAAATTTCACCAAAGTATATATTGTACTTAAAGGGGCAGATTTTATGTCTTACATGACATTTGAGTCATTCTTAAAAGCCCAGACGGTTTCCGGAATTCGAAATGCTTACGCTAAAAGTCTGAATGAGGGCGTGGCAGAATACGAAGTGGAATTTGAAGGCAAATCCCAGGCATTAGCAATGGGGTTGGCCCAAACCAGTCCCGATGGGTTGAATTTTAAGGTGACCGGATTGACTGGAAATCGAATTACAGCAGAAATTGTACAATAATGAGGTATTCTATGAAGAGACTATTCGGAATATGCACCCTATTAATTAGTATGGCCTTTTCTCAGGGTGTGGTGACCCAACTGGACAAAGGTAGCGTCAATTATTCAGATCAATCCATTTCGGCGATTGGGATTGGATTTATCCCAGTAAATGTGATCAATGCAGGGCAAGCCCGTCGCATGGCTTTACGGATCGCCAAACAGGATGCGCTTCGCCAGCTGATTGAAATTGTAAATGGGGTAACACTCACCAGTGAAACCACCATGAGCGGTGCCATGGTTGATGATGTAATTAATACAAAAGTCCGTGGATTTATTCGCGGTGCCCGCCAGGTAGGGGGTCCAAAATATTTAAGTGATACATCTGTAGAAGTGGAATATTCTGTTCCCATGAGTGGTATTTCAGATATTATGCTTCCACCACTCACGGTTGCGGTGGCACAGCCCGGTGCTCCGGCGGAGGCGGCAACGGCACCAACAACGGGCGGTATTACCGGTGTGATCATTGATGCCCGAGGTTTAAAAGCCCGCCCAGCAATGGCCCCTAGAATTTTGGATCAGAATGGCAATGCGGTTTATGGTCCTGGTAAATACAGTAGAGAATATGCAGTAACCAATGGAGTAGCGGGATATTCTAAAACATTAGAAGCGGCTCAAAATGACGACAGGGTCAAAGGGAATCCACTGGTGGTAAAGGGGGTCTCAACTGCGGGTAAAAACAGAACCGATGTAGTGATCAGTAATGCAGATGTTTCAAAAATTGATTTGGCGAACCGCAGTTACAATGTACTGAAAGATTGCCGTGTATTAATTCTCCTGGATTAAAATAATTTTAGTAATTAAGATAGTAAAATAAGGATGTGGAATAATATGAAATTAAAACGTATCTTAATGTTAATCATTGGGTTATTGGTTAGTGGTGTTTTAGGGCAGGAAGAAGCCAAAACGCCCGGTATGGGAAATGGCGATGAAAAGGATTTAAAGGTTGGTGACATTGCACCATCTTGGGCATTAATGTATGCGCCAGGGCAGTTTGAATTTCTGAAAAACTGGTCGGAAGAAGACGGAAAGCGTCTTCGAAAATTTACATCCCAGCCGGATAGACATGCCGTTCTCATGAGTTTTTTCGCCACTTGGTGTCAGCCCTGTATGAAGGAATTGCCCATTTTAGAAGATGTGTACCAAAAGTATAAAGATGAGCGTATCAAATTTTTTCTGGTGGATATTACGGAAGCAACTCGAACCAATCCAGGATATGAAGATATGCCAAAGGCTGGACCTTTTTTAAAAAAGAAGGGTGTATCCATGCAAATTTTATTCGACACTCGCGGAACAGTAATGAAGCGCTATAATGCCCAGACACTCCCCAGGTTATTTATCATGGACGGGAACCGAAAGCTGACGCAAACACGACGTGGGTTTCATGCTGGGGAAGAGGAAAAATTCACCAAAGAATTGTCTGAAGAAATTGAACGTCTTTTGGCGGAATTACCGCCACCCAAAAATGCGAAAAAATAAGCTGTGACCCAGCCCACAGGAAGTTGTTCTGTGGATGTTTTAAATTTTGACGAAAGTGAGCCAAAATATGAGAGTATTTAAACAGATTATTATATGGAGCATGGTGACGAGTGTCGTTTGGGCACAAACATCGGAACCTCAATCCGTGATAAATGCAGAAACGTCTGCCCAGTTGGCGGAAGGTAAAAAAACCGTCGCTATCTTAGACTTTGAAGGGCGGGGTATATCCCAGATGGAAGCGGCCACTCTCACGGACAGGCTCATGAGTGAAATGGTAGCCACCGATGCGATGATTTTGGTGGAACGGAACCAGATGAATGAAATCATGGAAGAACAGGGCTTGCAGCAGTCCGGCTGTACCTCTGCAGAATGTGCCGCCGAAGTGGGCGCTTTGCTTGGAGTCCAAAATATGGTTTCAGGATCATTCGGTAAACTAGGGAACACTTATACAGTAGATGCCAAGATATTTTCTGTGGAAACAGGTGCGACGATTCGTTCATCCAGCAAAACGCACAAAGGTGAAGTAGATGGCCTCCTCACCATTATTGAAATTGTAGCCTGGGAACTGGTCGGTCTCCAGGCACCAGCGGATCTATTAGCCAAGGCAGGAGAAAAAGCTCCGGAGCCAGTTGCACCGCCAAAGGAACCACGAAAACCCATGAGTAAGGGTGCGAAACGATTATTATGGACGGTATTACTGGTCGGCGGCGGCGGCTATGGTGCATTTGCAGCAGGATTGTTTGATCCGGCTCCAGTCCCCCTTCCTGAACCACCCACATTGCCTGGAGGGAATTAATCTATGAAATTTATAAACAATAATCCATTTTCTCTAATGAGGAAAATATCATTTCCCATTTTTCTATTGTTGATTGTACAACAATCAAACTTAAATGCACAAAACATAACACAATTATCTTTTTCCAATGAATCTGAACTTATGGATGCAAATGATGTGAAAATTGAAATCAAGGGCTTAGGTAGTGGGGTGGTTAATGCGCAATAATACATATTTTTCACTTAAGGATTTGTCGAATACAAAATACTCAATAAGGAGTTTCTCATGAAGAAATTAATTATACTTATAACCGTTTTGACCACCGCGTGGGGTCAAGACGTTGAAATAAAGTCAGCTGGAACAACTGCTTCGAAGGGTGTGGTAATAAAAAATAGTAATGATTCAGTCTTGGTAGATATAGACGGGAGTGGCTTAATGACAGCCAATAGAAATTTGGCGGTTAATAATGGTGCAAATGGTCCCGGTAAAATCACCATTTATGAAGATTCCGACAATGGCACAAACTCTGTGTCTATTCAGGCGGGTTCCATTAGTGCAGATGTAACTTTTACACTACCCACAGCCGATGGCAGCGCCAATCAAGTACTCAAAACAGATGGTTCTGGAACACTTTCCTGGACTGCAAATAGTGGCAGTGGTGGCGCAAGCTCAGTTAATGGACTTTCAGATGCATTAATTGAAGACAACTCAATGTATATTGGCAATGATCCTTCCTCCACTACAAGTACTGCAGAGTATAATCTTGCTGTTGGGACAACAGCTTTAGATGCTGTGACTACTGGTGATAAAAATGTTGCTATAGGCTATCAGGCATTAAGTGCTAACACAACAGGTAATAATAACGTTGGTCTGGGCTATAGTGCCTTACCAGTCAATACAACTGGTGGTGCTAATACAGCTGTCGGTGCGTATTCTCTTGAGTCCAACACCACCGGTTCTACCAATAATGCCATTGGCTATGGAGCATTAAATTCAAATACAACTGGCGGTAGTAATACAGCAAATGGCAGTTTTGCTCTTTTAAGAAATACTGAAGGCAGCTACAATACAGCCGTAGGTAGAAGTGCTCTTATGGATAATACTACTGGTAGCGATAATACTACAGTAGGTATGAATTCATTAGAACGAAATACAACTGGAGGTAATAATACAGCAATTGGTTCGTATGCCCTTATCACGAGTACAACCGGTAGTGATAACACAGCAACGGGTAGAATGGCTTTACAATCCAATACCACCGCTAGCGAGAATACAGCTACTGGCGCTTATGCTCTACAATCCAATACAACCGGTAGTGTTAACACAGCAATAGGCAAAAGTGCTTTACAAAATAATACTACTGGTAGTGGTAACACAGCAATAGGCAAAAGTGCTTTACAAGATAATACTACTGCCAACTACAATACGGGAATGGGCAGAGACGCTTTAGGAAACACTACAACTGGTGGTGCTAATACAGCAATGGGCACTAATGCTTTGAGCGACAATACTACTGGAGCAAGAAACAATGCTATTGGTTCAGGTGCTTTAAGATATGCATCTTCGGAAAGTGATAATCTTGCTATTGGTTATTATGCTTTGCATGGCGCCATTGCAGGCGGTGAATACAATATAGCTATAGGTAACTTTTCGCTGGATGCCAATACAAGCGGGGATAATAATGTTGCTATAGGCTATCAGGCATTAAGTGCTAACACCACCGCTAGCGACAATACCGCTACTGGCGCTTATGCTCTACAATCCAATACAACTGGCGATAAGAATACAGCGACTGGCAGAAATACTCTTAATAAAAATACAACTGGCGATAATAATACAGCTACTGGCGCTTATGCTCTACATGATAATACATCAGGAGAAAAGAATACGGCAGTTGGTGCTTATGCTCTTGCTCCCGCAACGACTGCAGATAATAATACAGCATTGGGGTATGCCGCATTGCGAAGCAATACAACTGGCGATAATAATACAGCAATTGGTGTGCATTCTATGTATGACAATACAACTGGCGGTAATAATACAGCAATAGGTTATGATGCTCTCAAGAACAATGAAACTGGAAGTAGTAATACTTCAACTGGGTTTCAAGCACTTTATACCAATACCACTGGAAGTAGTAATACATCAAATGGTTATAAAGCTTTAGAAAGAAGTACCACTGCTAGCAATAATACAGCTACCGGTCATAAGGCTCTACAATCCAATACAACTGGAGCGGACAATACAGCTTTAGGACACAGTGCAGGTGACGTAATCACCACGGGCTCACAGAATGTGATTATCGGTTCGGGATCAGACCCCAGCGCAAACAATGCGACTAATCAGATTGTGATTGGTTACGGTGCTACAGGACTAGGAGATAATTATGCCGTGATTGGAAATTCTGATATTACAAGACTCTACGCTGCATCAGATGGCGCAGGAGTCTTATATGCTAACGGAACCATTCAAAGCTCTGATCGCCGAGTAAAAAAATCCATTAATTCTTTAGCCTACGGATTAAATTTTATCATGAAGCTTCGTCCAGTCTCTTACTACAAACTGCACCCCAGAAATTATCCGAAAGAGCTCAAGGATAAATTTTACCCCGATGGAAAGATCCGGCAAGTAGGGGCTGAAGATTACGATAAACTTCAGGTTGGGTTTATTGCCCAAGAAGTCAAAGCGGTCAATGATGAGATGCATGCTGAAAATAATATTGTTAGTATTGATGAAGATGGTTTTCATCGGATGGACTATGAAAAGATTGTGGTGCCGTTGGTAAAAGCCGTACAAGAACAGCAGGCGCAAATTGATGATTTGAGGAATCAAGTGCGGGTCTTGATAGCCATCCAAAGTAAAGATGTAAACCTTACGGGATCATCGGAGGGCGACCAATAAATTCAAAATGCAAAGATGAATGAGGTTGAATAATTCTAAATAAAATGAAATTATATGCATATAAGTAAGAAGTATAAAAACCTTATAGTGTTCGGAATTCTTATGACTGTAATACTTCGTGGGGGGTCATCTATTGACATACCTGCCAATGCCTCGATCACAGTGCCTAGTGGCGGTTATCTATGTGCAACTACAATTACAGTAAGCGGCACCTTGACCTATTATAATACCGCAGATGTGTGCGTAACTCCCAGTGGATCAGGGGCTATTTCAAATATTACTGCTCCCACCATGACGATTGCCACAACTCTGGCAATCGACCCAGAGGTAACGACCTTAGCGGGCAGTGGTTCTTCAGGCTCTGCAAATGGAACAGGCACGGCAGCATCATTTTATAATCCTCGGGGTGTAGCAGTAGACGGCAGCGGCAATGTGTATGTTGCAGAAACAAATAATCACCAGATCAGAAAGATAACATCAGCGGGTGTGGTAACAACCTTAGCGGGCAGTGGTTCTTCAGGCTCTGCAAATGGAACAGGCACGGCAGCATCATTTAATAATCCTATTGGCGTAGCAGTCGATGGCAGCGGCAATGTGTATGTTGGAGATCGAAATAATCACCAGATCAGAAAGATAACATCAGCGGGTGTGGTAACGACGTTAGCGGGCAGTGGCGCAATAGGCTCTGCAAATGGAACAGGCACGGCAGCATCATTTAATTATCCTTATGGCGTAGCAGTAGACGGCAGCGGCAATGTGTATGTTGCAGATACTTATGGTTATAAGATCAGAAAGATAACATCAGCGGGTGTGGTAACAACCTTAGCGGGCAGTGGTTCTTCAGGCTCTGCAAATGGAACAGGCACGGCAGCATCATTTAATAATCCTATTGGCGTAGCAGTCGATGGCAACGGCAATGTGTATGTTGCAGAAACAAATAATTACCTGATCAGAAAGATAACAGCAGGGGGTGTGGTAACAACGATTGCGGGCAGCGGCTCTGAAGGCACCGCAAATGGAACGGGAACGGCAGCATCATTTAATATTCCTTATGGCGTAGCAGTTGATGGCAGCAGCAATATTTATGTTGCAGATCTTTATAATAATCTGATCAGAAAGATAACATCAGCGGGTGTGGTAACAACCTTAGCGGGCAGTGGTTCTCAAGGCTCTGCAAATGGAAAAGGCACGGTAGCATCATTTTATTGGCCTACTAGCGTAGCAGTAGACGGCAGCGGCAATGTGTATGTTACAGATTATTCTAATCACCTGATCAGAAAGATTGCTACAACCCTTGCGAGTGGTTCTACCAACAGTGATGCTACTTTGCCACTTATCTTTACGAGCAGCGAGGCCACCACAAATTTTGCGGTAGGGGATATTACAGTTACGAACGGTACCTTGAGCAGTTTTGCAGCCACCTCCAGCACAGTTTATACGGCCACATTCACTCCAACTGCTAACGGAGCTGCAACCATTGATGTGGCAGCAAGCAGGTTCACCGATGCGGCAGGCAACAATAATACAGCAGCGACCCAGTTTAAGTTTAATTCGACTTATGACGGTATTGCCCCCACGATGACCATCACAGCCACCAATGGAAGTAGTGCTGTCAGCGATGGTGCGACTACAAGTGACGCCACGCTTTCTCTAACCTTTACTAGTAGTGAGCCCACCACAAATTTTGTGGTAGGGGATATCACGGTGACTAATGGCGCGATCAGCAGTTTTTCAGGATCTGGCAAGTCTTCCCTTAGCTTTGATGGCACAGATGATTATGTAATTATTGAGAACCCGTCACCAGCAGCTCCATCAATTAACACTTCACGGAGCGCTTTTGCATGGATAAAACCTTCGGCTTATGGAGGAAATGTATTTTCATGGGGTAAACGAGAAAGTAATAATCGTTGGTCTATGTTGTTAGGCTCATCGGGGATTTCGCTAATAGGTGAGTCTAATGATGTATGGTCGTCTGAAGCAGTAACATTAAATAGCTGGGCATATGTGGGTGCAACTTATGATGGAGATAGTTTAAAACTATATCAAGATGGAGTTGTGGTGAGATCAGCATCAATAAGTAATGCTTATAATACAGAAGCAAATACTCCGATTATGATTGGTAAGTTGCCTGACGGAGATTCTTCCGGAGAGTATTTTACGGGTAATATAGATGAAGTATCCATCTGGAATGATGCATTAACAACCGCTGAAGTGGCAGCACTATATAATTCTGGTTCAGGATTAAGTGCGTCATCAAATTCTGGAAATTATACATCTTCTTCAAATCTGATAAGTTACTTGAAATTTGACGAAGGAACTGGTACCTCAGTTAATGATGCGAGCAGTAATAATAATAATGGGGTTGTTAATGGAGCGTCTTGGAGTACAAATGCACCTTTTGCTAGTGGCAGGGTATATACGGCCACGTTTACGCCAACCGCAAGTGGAGCGACAACCATTGATGTGGCAACGGGCACTTTTAATGATGCAGCAGGGAATAGCAACACGGCGGCAACTCAATTTAACTGGACCTATATTCCGCCGTCCACTATCATTCCTACCGGCCTAGTGGCCACAGGTTATTACAGCGGTGTCAGTTTGACCTGGGCAGCTGATTCAAATGCAACCAAGTTTTATGTCTATTATGCAATTAATGGAGATACTTCCTACTCCAAATACACAACGGAACCTACCACCAATTCCATTAAAATTAGCGATTTGACCAAAGGCAATTCCTATACCTATAAAGTGTCATCGATCAGTAACTCCGGAATGGAAAGTGATAAATCTACCGCCACCGCTGCCACAATGGCCCTCCGTGGCATTTATGTCACAACTAGTGGGAGTGATGGCAGCACCGGCTATTCATCTGCAGAAGGTCTGGCGAGCCTCAAAGAGGCAATTAGTGATGCGGTCACCCTTGATACAATCTATATTGCTGCAGGCACCTATACCTTCTCATCTTCGTCCGCTGGGAATATATTAATCGACGGATCAAAAAATCTGGTTATTAAAGGTGCGGGCGCCGCAAACACGATCATTGATGCCAACCAGAAGCACCGCCATTTTTACTTTTATTCCACTCCCAACCGCACGCTTTTGGATACGACCTTCAAGATCATAGATCTCACATTAAAGAATGGAAAACCCTCCGGAACGGGCAATGGCGGGTCTGTGTATATGACCGGATATCATGAAAATGATTATGGTCGCAAAGGCCATAGTCCCCTATTCCAGAATGTGGTCTTTGAAAGAAACCAAACCAACTGGACTAATAATAGTAGTGGGTATCGAGGAGGAGCAGTTTATTCATATGGAGGATCCACGCCATCTTTTAGAGATGTGACCTTTAAATATAATATGGCCGAAGGCCATAGTGGCGGCGCTATTCACTTTGAGTATTCAGATACAAATAAAACCATCACCTTTGAGCAGACCACATTTACTGGTAATTACCTAAGTGATCCTGATAATGAACGATGGAGTAGAGGTGGCGCAGTTCACCTATACAACTTTGGAAAGGTTGTCTTTGAAAGTAGCACTTTTGACTCCAACTATATTAGTATTAACGGCGACTGTTGTACGAATGAAGGTGGTGCCATTTATGCATCATATAATTATGATTCATTGATTGTAAGAAATAGCAAATTCCGTTATAATAGAATTTACAAGCCCGCTGGTGATAATAATGGCGGCGAAGCAAAAGCCGCGGCCATTTTTATTCGAGATGGATGGGACGATGTAGAAATCACTAACTCTCTTTTTGAGGGTAATACTGCCGAGTCTGCATTGCAGACCTATGATACTGGCTCAAACAATCGGCAAGCTTGGGGTGGTGCCATTTATATTCATATACAACGTTTTGAGAATAATAATTCATATAGCTATCCCTGGCAGTCCATCATTACCAATAACACCTTTATCAATAACAAAGCCCTGGGTTCAGGGAATAGTGGTGGCTACGGCGGTGCCATTCGCTTGGAGTATGGCCAGAAGTCCACTTTATTCAACAACATCTTTTGGGGCAACCGGGGGAAGAACTTCGGTTCCGACTCCACTCTTCACGAGATTTATGGCCATACAGACGGCAACTCTGAGATTTACATGGGATACAATAACTGGCAGCATGCAAAAGAGTCCGCCAACAGTTATGGATCAGAGAATACCGCCCGGGATCCCCGGTTCGTTTTAGATGGCAGTAATGACCAATATGCCCTTTCGGATGCATCCTTCTTGATTGGTGGAGGGATCAAGAGCTATGAAGGAAAGACAGCGCCCACGACAGATATATTAGGCAACGGCCGCCCGTCTGGAACCAGCACAGACAACCCGGATATGGGGGCTTATGAGAATGCCCTGGCGAAGTCCACCTACCCTGATAAGGTGGCAGATCTTGTTGCAGTAACAGGTAATCAGTCTGCAGTATTATCCTGGACAGCGAACAGTGAGAGTACAGTTTCCAAGTATGCAGTATATCAGAGTACCACCAGTGGTTTTACGCCAGCTGCTTCAGATAGTGTAGGAGAAAGTACAAGCACCAGTTATACCGCTGCGGGCCTGACCAATGGCACTGTATATTATTTTAGAGTACGGGCGGTTAATAGCAGTAATAAGGCAGGTGAGTTTTCGGATGAGACCAGCGTCACTCCGGTCTACATGGGTGTAGGTGGTTGGCATGTGGCCATTGCGGACAGTGGCGGTACAGATGGGGGTGAAGGAACTGTTTCGAGTCCCATGCTATATTTATCGGATGCGGTAACAGCTTCAGCTAGCGGTGATACGATCCTTATTGGAAAAGGGATCCACAGTTATACATCTTCCAGCCGGTTGAATATTGCATTTGACGGGAGTAAGAGTCTGGTGATAAAGGGTGCTGGCGCCGCAAACACGATCATTGATGCCAACCAGAAGAATCGCCATTTTTACTTTAGCGCTAACAGCAGCAGCACGCTTTTGGATACCACTTTCAAGATCATGGATATGACCTTGAAGAATGGAAGACCCTCCGGCGTTGACCATGGCGGGTCTGTGTATATGACCGGATATCATGACAATGATTATGGATATAAAGGCCATAGCCCCCTGTTCCAGAATGTGGTCTTTGAAAGGAACCAGACCAAATGGAATGATAACAGCTCGGGGTATAGAGGAGGAGCAATTTATGCCTATCGAGCCACTCCATATTTTCGGGATGTAACCTTTAAGTATAATTTTGCCGATGGCTATACTGGTGGCGCTATTAACATTGAGGACGCAGATACGAATAAGACCCTTACCTTTGAGCGGACCACATTTATTGGTAATTATCTGAATAATCCCGATAGAGAACATTGGAAGAGGGGTGGTGCAGTTCACCTAGGCAACTTTGGAAAGGTTGTTTTTGAGAGCAGCACCTTTGACTCTAACTATATTGCTATCAATGGTGATTGTTGTACGAATAGAGGTGGTGCCATTTATGCTGAATTTAATTACGATTCATTGATTGTAAGAAATAGCAAATTCCGTTATAATAAGGTTTTTTCTCCCGCTGGAAATGATGGCGGCCAAGCAAAAGCCGCGGCTATTTTTATTCAAGATGGATATGGTGATGTAGAAATCACAAACTCTCTGTTTGAAGGGAATACTGCCGAGTCTGCCTATGAAAATTGGGATACCGGTGGCAATGATCGGCAAGCTTGGGGTGGTGCCATTAGTATTGATATACGACGTTATAGTACTAATAATTCATATAGCTATCCCTGGCAGTCCATCATTACCAATAACACCTTTATCAATAACAAAGCCCTGGGTTCAGGGAATAGTGGTGGCTACGGCGGTGCCATTGTCTTAGAGTGGGCCCAGAAGTCCACTTTATTCAACAACATCTTTTGGGGCAACCGGGGGAAGAACTTCGGTTCCGACTCGACTAGACACGAGATTTATGGTCATACAGACGGCAACTCTGAGATTTACATGGGATACAATAACTGGCAGCATGCAAAAGAGTCCGCCAACAGTTATGGATCAGAGAATAACTCCCGGGATCCCCGGTTCGTTTTAGATGGCAGTAATGACCAATATGCCCTTTCGGATGCATCCTTCTTGATCGGTGGAGGGATCAAGAGCTATGAAGGAAAGACAGCGCCCACGACAGATATATTAGGCAACAGCCGTCCTTCCGGGATCAGCACAGACAACCCGGACATGGGGGCTTATGAGAATGCCCTGGCGAAGACCACATATCCTGATAAGGTGGCAGATCTTGTTGCAGTAACAGGTAATCAGTCTGCAGTATTATCCTGGACAGCGAACAGTGAGAGTACAGTTTCCAAGTATGCAGTATATCAGAGTACCACCAGTGGTTTTACGCCAGCTGCTTCAGATAGTGTAGGAGAAAGTACAAGCACCAGTTATACCGCTGCGGGCCTGACCAATGGCACTGTATATTATTTTAGAGTACGGGCGGTTAATAGCAGTAATAAGGCAGGTGAGTTTTCGGATGAGACCAGCGTCACTCCGGTCTACATGGGTGTAGGTGGTTGGCATGTGGCCATTGCGGACAGTGGCGGTACAGATGGGGGTGAAGGAACTGTTTCGAGTCCCATGCTATATTTATCGGATGCGGTAACAGCTTCAGCTAGCGGTGATACGATCCTTATTGGAAAAGGGATCCACAGTTATACATCTTCCAGCCGGTTGAATATTGCATTTGACGGGAGTAAGAGTCTGGTGATAAAGGGTGCTGGCGCCGCAAACACGATCATTGATGCCAACCAGAAGAATCGCCATTTTTACTTTAGCGCTAACAGCAGCAGCACGCTTTTGGATACCACTTTCAAGATCATGGATATGACCTTGAAGAATGGAAGACCCTCCGGCGTTGACCATGGCGGGTCTGTGTATATGTATGGGTACTATGAAAATAATTATGGAGATAAAGGCCATAGTCCTCTATTCCAGAATGTGATTTTTGAATCAAATGAAACTAAATATATCAATGAAGATAGGAAATACGGAGGTGCAGTTTATTCACATGGATCCACTCCATATTTTAGAGATGTTACATTTATAGACAATCATACAAACAGATATGGTGGAGCAGTTTACATAGGGTCTACTGATATAAATAAAACCCTGGTTTTTGAAAGAACTAAATTTTTAAATAACCATTCGACATCTAATTTTATTGATAATGATGTTTTAGGTGGAGCAGTATATTTGGATTATGTCAATAAAGCCATTTTTGAATATAGCACTTTTGACTCAAACTATGTTGAGATAAATGGTGGATGCTGTCAAAATAATGGGGGTGCAATTAATGTGTATAGACAGCAAGATACATTGATTGTACGTAATTCTAAGTTTCATGGTAATAGAGTATTTGTTCCCGATGGCAATGATGGGGGGCGCGCCGATGGTGGTGCTATATCAGTATGGAATAATTTGGCAGATATTCTTATTTATAATTCTCTTTTTGAAGGTAATTATGTGCAATCAGGAAAAAAATATTATGAGGGCGGCCCTGATGACAAATACTCAAGAGGTGGCGCCCTTATTATTCAAAATTCAGGAGAATGGGTTAATGAAGAATGGGTTTACCCTCAAAAAGCTTCAATATTTAATAACACTTTTGTAAATAATATAGCAACAACGACATCCGATAATACTAACTCGGGACAAGCCGGTGCTATTGCCATCCAGGATGGGGGAGTGTATAAACTGGTTAATAATATTTTTTGGGGCAATAAAGGTAAAAACGTCAACGGCTATAGAAATGATTTCGTTCATTATAATGCTGATTACGAATGGCAGATCGGTTATAATAACCTAGAGTCGCAAAGTATTGATTTTGCCAACGCTAATGGATCAAATAATATTTCACGTGAACCTAAGTTTATTGTAGATGGTAGTGATGATCAATATGCCCTTTCAGATGCCTCCTTCTTAATTGGAGCAGGTGTATTAAAATATGAAGATGACTCAGCGCCAGCTTACGATATTCTAGGAAATGTCAGGCCTACTACTGATCCGGACAGGCCAGATATTGGTGCCTATGAAAATTCTAATATTTCTCCACCTTATCCTGATAAGGTACATGACTTGGTTGCAGATCCAGCAGATAAAAGTGTAATTCTTAATTGGACTGCAAATATCGAATCTGATCTTGAAAAATATATTATCTACCAATCAGAAACTGCAGGTTTTACCCCAACCAGCACTGATAGCATTGATGAATCAACCACAAATAGCTATACTGCAACAGGACTTACAAATCGCACTTCTTACTACTACCGTGTACAAGCGTTGAATAAAAAAGGGAATAGCGGTGAATTATCCGATGAGGTTACTGCGTCTCCTGCATATGAAGGACCAGTTTGGTGGGTAGCTATTGATGGAAATAATATAAACGAAGGTAGTGAAACAGATCCACTTGGAAGTCTTTCTTTTGCTGCAGATATAGCATTTGATGGCGACACAATAAAAATAAAAGCAGGGACGTACGAAGATAGCGAACAAACCAGAAACAAAGGCAAATCTCTCACAATTATAGGAGTAGATGGTTATCAAAATACAATCATTGATAATAAAGGCATGTATCCCCATTTTGGATTAGACTCTGACAGTGATCCAGGTAGTACTCACAAAATAATAATTAAAGGTTTATCTTTAATTAACGGTGCTGGTGGTCTTGGTGGTTCCATGGATGTTCACGATATTGATAGTCTCCATATTGAAAATTCATTTTTTGGAAGTAATTATAGCGGTAGTCAAGGTGGCGCTATCAGGTTGGAAAACTCATCTGCATACATTAATAATTCTCAATTCCAAAAGAACCGATCAGAGAGTGCCGGTGGCGCCATATTTAGCAATTATAGCGAAAAGGAAGAATTAATTATAAAGAATTCCATTTTTGAAGAGAATAGGCTTACTATGAATTCAGGTGGAGACATGTATGCTTCAGGTGGCGCAATCTCTTCTTCCGTTCATTCTAAAATTTCACACTCATTCTTTAAGAAGAATTTGGTTGATATGCAAACAGGAGGTAATGAGTGGGCCAATGGTGGCGCTGTATCTCTTAATGGTGTGGGGGGGGGGTTAAATGAAATTAGAGGATCAGTTTTTATTGGCAATAGACTATATGGCGATGGTAGTACAGGTGGTTCAGGCGGAGCACTTTTAATTGGTGCAGCAACACGTATCCAAAATAATGTATTTGCTAATAATGGGATAAATACACCTAGTGGTGGAGATGGCACCGTACTGACTGCTACTTACGGTTCACCAATATTTATTATCAATAACACAATGTATGATAATGATTATCCTGGTGGATATTCTAGCAATAACCTCTCTTTTCATAATTTTGGAGCTGATGGTGTTGATCTTAGAGTGTTTAATAACGTGCTGTATACCGATGATAGTATATTGCCAGATCAGACAGGTGATGGTAGCATAGTAAAGAAATCAAATAATGTTTTGAAAGATAATCGCACTCTAGCTTCCATTGATTTTAAAAATCATTTAGGGAATGATTTCTCTCTCAGGCCTGGAAGTGATTTAATTGATGGCGGTATTACATTTCATTCTGATGGAAATGCAGCAAGTGATGTGTATGCCCCCATTAAAGATATTAGAGATTATTACCGAGTCAGTGATCCTGATGTTGGTGCCTTCGAATTTGGTGCTAGCAAATATATGCTAGCTTTGGCTGATGATATTGTTGGGGATCTAGATACCACCTTTGTGAGTTTGGATCAGGATATCAAATTTACCTTGACTACCAATGATCTTTATGGTGACCAGGTAATCAGCAATGAACCTGTAACTTGGGATATTTATCCCAATCAGAAATATGCGACGATTACATCTGCTGATACGACTACTGCCGGCGGAGACGCTGAGGCTATTTTAAAAGTTTCTGATCTTGATAAGAGTAAAGGATTCCGCTTTAGAATTCAGGCTTTTCTTGGTAGCGAATCTATGCTGATCTCTGAAATTTATGTGATCGAAGAAATTGTTACAGGGGCTCCACCCTCGATTGCAAACCTTACTGTTAGCCCTACTGGTTGGTCCAGTGATAATAACTTTACTCTAACATGGGAGAATCCCACATGGGATAGGGATCTCATTGGAGTAGCCCTGGAACTGCAGGATGATCTTGGACAGGTTCATAATCAATTAGTTGCTTTTCCTGAAAGCAGTGTCTTGACTACTCACACGGTCAGCATGAAAGAAGCCGGTATTTATGACGTTTCTCTTTGGCTGGTGGATGAGTTGGGTAATGAAGATCCTGCAACCAGACAAATGGTGTCTATCCAATTGGATAATGTGCCGCCGAACGAATTTTTTACTCACGGACCAGCATCAGATGAATGGGCTCCTCCTCAGCCGACCTTTTATTTTGACGATGCTGGAGACTATCCTTCCGGAGTGGAAGAATACACACTTTTCATTAATGATAACTTATTCCAATCCTATGGTGGTGTGAACACCGCAGGTGATGGAGCAGGCTATGTTAATATTGATAATCCATTGTCTGATGGGCATTATAACTGGTATATGGAAACAAAGGATTACGCTGGCAATGTAACTCACTCAGATACATCGTATTTTGGCGTGGATACGCAGCCGCCTAGCATTACACATAGTAGTCCTCTTACAATTGTGGATGAAGGGGTAGATTCACCACCCATTAATGCTGGGTTCTCTGATGTAGCTTCCGGTGTAAAAATAGGGCGTTTATATTACCGTACTGCGGGCAGTGGCGGTTCCTGGAAAACAAAAGATGTGCTGTCTGGATCAACATATATCCAGGCGTCAGATGTACACCATTCCGGTATTGAATATTATATTATTTCGGAGGATAATTTAGGCAATCAAAGTCAATGGCCGGAAAGTGAACCTTACCAATCGGTGCAGGTGCGTTCCGCAAGCAATATTAGCTCAAATTCTCGTTGGACTAATGGAATACCCGGTGGTACTGAAATTAATGCCTTTCAACTTTTCTCCGTTCCATTCGATGTTGGCAATGGTAAATCGGGGATCACGAGCGTCATGGGTCAATCTGATAAGTTTATGTACAGATTGTTTAAATATGTAGGTGGCGAAGAACCATGGCAAGAGGACCCGTCATCCATTACAATGGGTGAAGCGTACTTCTTTATTTTTGATCCTACAAAATATGAAGTAGATGGTGCCCCAACCAAAATAACATTTAATTTTGGTCAAGGGACTTCAACGATCACCACTCCACCCTATGAAAAATCAATTTCAGCTGGAGATTGGAACTTGATTGGTAGCCCCTACAATTTTGACGTGATTCTATCGAATGTTTACACTGAAGATGGTACTGCCATTCGTGATGCAGGATCTTTGTTTGGATTTTCCAACGGATCATGGTCAAGTGTTAGCTCAATAAAACCATGGCAGGGATATGCGTTTAAGTCTACAAGCGCTACCAAATTAATTTTTGATGGCAGAGGAACTGGTTTTGGTAAAATAGCCAAAGAATTGGATTATGAGAACATTCCTCAGGATTACAATGAGTGGATTATTGATATTACGGCTGCTACTGGTTATGCTAGAGATGAACTCAATGCAGTGGGTGTAAGAAATCTGGCTAAAGATGGTTATGATCCCTTTGATGAATTCGAACCGCCGACTTTACCAGGGGATGTTGTGTTACGCATTGATAATCGTGATCGAGTAGAATCACCGGATATATATTCAAAAGATATACGTGAACCTAATGATACCGGTCATTACTGGGATCTGCAGGTTTTTGCTCCAACAAATGGTGATAGAACATATTTAACATTTGAAGGATTAGGGTATGTCCCTGAAGAATACGATATCTTCCTAATTAATAAGACCACCAAACAAGCCAAGAACCTGGAATGGGAAAGCAGTTATCGCTTTGCAAATACTGGATCAGACGATTACTTAAAGCAAGATTTCAGACTATTAATTGGTACAAAACAGTTTGTTGAGGATAACAATGCTGGAGTAAATCTCTACCCGGATGCCTTTACTTTAGCACAGAACTACCCGAACCCCTTTAATCCACAGACATCTATAATGATAAGCCTGGAAGAAGATGCCCAGTTAAACCTGATTATCTACAACTTGCTTGGAGAAGAAGTAACCCACCTGGCCATGAATGAACATCGTCCAGCTGGTTATTACACCTTTATCTGGAATGGAACCAATGCCATGGGCAGTAAAGTCTCCACGGGCGTATACTTTTACCATGCCATGATCCGGGATGCACAGGGAAAAGTGGTTCTTAACAAAACCCGAAAGATGATTTTCTTGAAATAAGGAATATTTTATAAGGGGCTGGAAACAGCCCCTTATTTATTTATATACAGCTTGTTGCCTTTATCACTGGTTTTAGTTTACCTTTTCCCTAAGTTTGTTGGTAAACAGGAGTCATTCATGAATCGTTTAAACAGATTATTGCCCATATTTTGTGTGTCATTTATCCTCGCCCAAGTGGACGATGGTTCCCGAGCAAAACCCACAGCAGCCGTCTTGGACTTTGACGGGTCAGGAATTACTACTCAGGAAGCACAGGTACTTACCCAAAGACTCGGCTCAGAATTGGTGCAAACCGATGCACTCATTATGGTAGAGCGAAACCAGATGAGTGAGATCATGGATGAACAGGGATTCCAGCAAGCCGGTTGTACGTCGGCAGAATGTGCAGCAGAAATTGGTGCCTTACTCGGTGTGCAGAAAATGATCACCGGTTCTTTTGGGAAAATTGGGAACTCCTATACCATCGAAGCGCGTATGTTTACTGTTGAGTCGGGGAAAACAGAAAAGACCGTTAGTAAAACCTACAAAGGTGAAGTAGATGGCCTCTTGACAGAAATCCAGATTGTGGCCTGGGAACTGGTGGGTCTTCAGCCTCCAGCGGATTTATTGGCAGCAGCGGGCATTGTCCCTCCCGAAGAAGTGGCTGCAGCAAAGCCTAAGAAAAAAGGTGGCAGTAAATGGCTTCGGAATACCCTCATTCTCCTCTTACTTGCGGGCGGTGGTGCTTATGCTGCCATGCAAGCAGGCGGCGCCGATCTTCCCGAACCTCCTGATCCACCCACCAGCGGTATGTTCATGATAGGAGGCGAATGATGAGACGTCTACTATACATTACAACAATATTTTCAGTTTTATTTGCACAAACCTACCAAAGTGAAATCCAGCCTATTTGGGATAACAGCTGTACATCTTCATGTCATATTAGTAGCAGTATTAATGGCGGATTAAACCTATCACCATCAACCAGTTACTCTGAATTGGTGAATGTTGCCTCACAGGGCTGGCCTGCTATTATGCGAGTGAGGCCAGGAGACTCAATGAATTCAGTGCTACATCAAAAAATTGTGGGAAATTCAAAAGGAGAGCGTATGCCCAAAGGAGGGGCTAACCTGTCCCAGGCTAATATAGAAAAGATAACAAAGTGGATTGACGAAGGGGCACTCCAAAATTGGAGCGGTGGCGCATCTTCAAGCTATTCGTTTGATTTTGGTCCCGGGGGTAAAATTGAAGTGGATTCGCCAATTAATAATCAACCAAATTGGAGTATTGAGTCCTGGGTAAAATTTCACCAAACTCCATCAGCCGGGTCATGGTATAGTTTATTTATAATTAATGATGGGACTACGAACTATTTTGAACTTTCCTGTGATGGAAATTCTACAAATTTCAATGTTGTTCTAAATGGCAGTCAAATTATTAGCGACATCGCTGCCAGTGGAGTATTTGATAACCAGTTCCACCATTTCTTTGTAGAAGGGGACGGAAGCAAGGTCTCTTTCTATATTGATGGAGAAAAAAAAGGAGAAATAGCATATACAGCTAACTTCCAATCACCAGCATCTGTAAAAATGGAAATCGGTAATGGACTGGATGGTTCCATGGATGAAATCCGCATACGAAACATATCAGGTTTCGACGGTGTTCCAACTCAAAGGTATGTTGCCCAGAATGGTGTAGAATTATTGTACCAATTCGATGATCAGAATACGACTACGATTACTGATAATAGTGGAAAAGGTCACAATGGGAATATTGTAGGTCAAGCAACTTATGAAGGAGATGTATATGGCGGCGGCGGTATGACTGAAGGGATTGATGTTAGTTTCAAAAGCAACGAAATTTTTGGAGGCAAAGTTCGCATTGGATATGTTCCTCAAGGAAATGATCCAAACTACTGGACAAGTGTAACTCATAAATGGCCATTGGCCGATCATTCTTTTCCTGGAGACTATACGGCAAAAGTCTGGAATAGTGATATCAATGATGGCGAAGCCCACCTTATAGTTTTTGTTGATTCAAACAAGGATGATCAATGGGATAATGCCACAGAGTACGGAGCAATTTCCCAAGTATTTCAGGTGACCAATAAACAGGGTAATGCAGGTACCCTAACCTTGATGAAAGGCGGCGGCGGCGGTGGTACATCGAATACAATTGAGATTGTGGTTAAACTAAACCAGAATATTGGCAACGGTGATGTCCATGTCGGTGTTTGGTATCCAGGATCCATCAGTGCGCCAGACTTGGTTGATAATTTGGATAATCAAGCTACCCCCTCTCCAGCCCAAGGCTGGAATTTTCAATTGAGTGGCAGTGGTATTGTACCCAGCGGCGGCCCCTATAAGGTAGAGGCCTTTTTCGATCAGAATAATAATGATATGCCCGACGGGGGTGAATTTATAGTGAACCTTGATAATATATATACTGATAGCCAGGGATATGCTTATACGGATATTGATTTAGGTGGCGGCGGCGGTGGCGGCGGTACTCAAGTTCAGGTGCAAATCAAGATCCAAAAAGAATATGCACCCGGTGATTTACACCTGTGGGTCAATAAAGAAGGCGAGGATCCATACGCCGGTCAATCTGTATGGGGTGCGACCGAAAATAATGTGGATCCGCCCTATGATCAGCTGAAAACGTTCACGATCGAGGGAATGCTGGCAGAGAATCAGTACTATATAGTCGGTCATTTTGACGCCAATAATGATCAAACCTTGGATACTTATGATGAACCATTTGGTGTATCGGAGTTGTTCAGTTTACCACCCAGCGGCTCTGTGACCCTGGTCATCAATGAAAAGATATATACAGACTCTGTAGAAGTGGTAATTAAAAGTATTGCACCGGATATAGGCAATGGTGATCTGTGGCTGGCGCTTTATGAAAATGAAGATACAAATCCAATTGACGCACTGCCAGGCATTCCGGACAATCCTATTTTCTCGGAGCGTATTTTAGATTTTGGACAGACTCCGATCATCAACGCGATCTACGCAATTAAACCTGAAAACTTAGACGCAAAGTATGACTCGGCCTATGCCTGGATTGCATATTATTATACACACGGGGCAGACGGTGACTATTTTGATGTAAATAGTGATCTTTATGACTGGGGATACATTGACGTCAATCGTCAATCGATTGAACAGGGTAACAGACTAAAACTGGAACTGCAGCTGCACTACATAGAGGGGCCGAGTATAGGTCCACCTTCGGTTTCCTCCATACAGGCTAATTATAATACGGATCTACAGCTAGTATTTGGAACAAACGCAAGTTCACTTACCGGCAGTGAAGTGGACTATGCTGGAATTACCTATTGGCATGGAACTGGAAGCGGAATTGATGAGAGGTTTGCGGACGCTGTTTCTACTGGAGATGGAACATGGACGGCAACAATACCCGGCTCTAATGTCACTATGGGTGGCCTGGTAGTTGAGTATAGTGCTACTGATAAAATTGGTAAAATAAGCGGTACACCCCTCTATGATATACAGGTTGCATTTGGTGATTTGCCGGAGCCATCTCTTTTTGCGTCTACAAATTCTGGAACCTATCAAATGGTTTCTGTTCCCGCTGTACTGCAGAATTCAAGTATTTCGGGTGTTATTGAAGATGAACTAGGTGCAAACGATCCTAAAAAATGGCGAATATTCCGTTGGTCAAATGGTGCTTACCAAGAAAACTCGGGCAGTTTTATTCCAGGTTCTGCCTTTTGGTTAATTACAAAAAATGAAGAACAGATAAATACCGGGCCAGGTAAATCAACACCGATATTCTCTCCCACAAAGCTGAATTTGTCCAATGGTTGGAACATGGTTGGGAACCCATATTATTATCAAGTCAACTTAGCTGAACATGTGGTATTTAGTGAAAATGTTGAGTCAACCTTGTATCAATGGAATGGATCTAGTTATAATAATACGACAAACATGGTGCCCAGAGGTGGGAACTGGGTTTTCTCCAATGGTAGCGGCACCATGGAATTCTTTCCAATGTGGAAACCTCAATTACAAAGTGAGGCTATTCCGGAAGGGACTGTAAACGATGAAGAAGACTTTAGCTGGAAAGCCAAACTAATTACGAAGGCAGGGAATTACTATGATGAAACAGCCACTTTTGGTGTGCATGAATCCGCCAGTGACACTTGGGATCAATTCGATTACCACGAACCACCGGTGATTGGTGATTATATTTCAATGGCTTTTGACAATGATTCCTGGGCTAATAATGGCGGTCGTTACAGTCAGGATATTCGTTCTAAAAGTCGTACCCAAACATGGAATTTGGCTGCACGATCAAATATAAAAGGGATCGTAAGCCTCAGTCTTGAAGATATTAATGCCATTCCATCTCATCAGGATATTCGATTGGTAGATCCGGTCCTTGGGATTGTATACAATCTTCGCTCTGAAAAAGCGGTTACCTTTATTTCACAAGGGAATGAAAACTCTTATCATTTTAAATTAATTGTTGGTGAAGCAGACGATATCCAATCACAGTTGGATGATATGGGAATGGTGCCCAACGACTTCGAATTGGCCCAGAACACGCCCAACCCATTCAACCCTGTAACCAATATTCGGGTTTCTCTTGTAGAAGAAGCGAAGGTTACGCTGAAGGTATATAACCTCCTTGGGGAAGAGATGAATACATTAGTCCTCAATCGGTCCTTAGGTAAGGGGAATCATCGTTTCATCTGGGCAGGTAAAGATGATAATGGGAATCAACTGCCTTCCGGAGTATATCTGTATCGGATGGAAGTGAATTCTCTCCAAGGTCAAAGATTATATCAAAGCACCAAGAAAATGATATTAATGAAATAATGAAAAGACTGTTTTTCATTGCATTTTGTCTGAGCACTTTTGCCTTTGGGCAAAAGGAATTTGGGAAGATCACTTTACCCCTTGGACGTGTTCAGGTGCAAAAGGGCGGAACTGGTGATTTTAAACGTGCCATGCCGCGCATGGCTATTCATGAGAAAGATGTGATCAAAACGTTGGCAAAATCCCGTTGTGAAATTTCATTAGTGGGCGGCGGAAAGTTGCGAATCGGTCAGAATTCAGAATTGGAAATCACCGAAGCCAATGTGAAACCTATGGAAAAGAACTTTGGTGCTACGCTGAAAAAAGGGGATGTATGGGTTGCGGCCAAAGCGGCTTTTGGTGAAAAGAAAAATGTATCTGTTCGGACGCCCACCGCTGTTGCTGCTATTCGTGGGACCAAGTACCGGGCCAAAGCCGGTCAGGATGAAAGTTCTGTATTGGTCTATGAAGGTAAAGTGGATGTAAATGCAGCCAAAAATGTGACGGAAGCTCGTAAAGACCAGTTGAAGCAAGGTTTCCAGCCTGGCGGCGGTGCGCCCAAATTCACATTGGGTCCTGTCACTGAAGTTAAGGCGCCAGATCAAGTATCCGGCCCCTATGAAGTATCATTAGAAGATTGGGTGAGTCTGGTAGAAGGCATGCAGATTAATGTCCGAAAAGACGGAAAATATTCCATGTTTAAATTTGATCAAGATGCGGACACGGGGCTTGATTTTGTTAAGTGGAATAAGGAACAGGATGCCAAGGATGGGAATTAGGTGAAACATAAAATAAATACCAAATGAGAGGGGTTAATTATTAACGCCTCTTTTTTTTATATACCGTGTTTGATTTAGTCAAACGCCTCGGCATTGGTGCGGGTATCGGAATTATCGTGGCTTTGCTCGTGGGTTGGGGCACCTATGAAATTGGTTTCATGAAATCCTTATTAGACGGATATGAATTTCTGTCTTACGATGGGCGTATGCGCGCCAGAACAGCTGGTGTGGAGCAAATGTCCATCGATGATGTGGTCATCATTGATATTGATAATTCGTCGGTAGCACCGCCGGAAGAAGGAGGCTTAGGGCATTATTTCGACTGGCCACAAGCCTACCACGGCCGGTTAATCAATACCGTTTCGTCCGGGAATCCTTCAGCGCTTCTTTTTGATATCATTTTTGATCAAGAAAATTCCTTTAACTATGATTTGGTGAATGCACTCATATCTGAGAAAACACCAGAAAGAGAAGCCTTAGCCGATGTGACGAATCAATTTTTAGTCAGTAATGATCCGTCCATGTTTTTAGAAGCCACATATAATACGCAAAAAACATACCATGCATTGGTTTTTGAGGAGGAAGACACACTCAATTTTCTCGACAAAATGGAGACAGAACCGGAAGGGTATTATTTTGAAAGCCATATTATTCATGGTGTTTCAATAGAAGCAAAATCTAAACTTCCAAAAGCGGATCGAATCGGGAATACATATGTAGATTTACTATCTGCTTCTGTTGGGGCTGGATCAGCCAATTTTCCACAGGATGAAGATGGCATTATCCGACGGTCACCCACGGCAATTTATTTTGAAGGACCGGATCATGTATATCCCAGTTTGGTCATGTCCGCCGCCATCGATATTCTCGGGATCAAAAAGGATGGTGGTTTTGATTATGATTTTGAAAATCAGGTGTTACGACTCATTGATACAACCAATACTGTTGTCCGTGAAATTCCCATTGATGAACATGGACGAATGTATGTGAATTACTACGGCCCCTTTCAGACATTCTATTATTTACCCTACATGTATTGTTTTGATCCAGAAATGCTTCCGTCGGAATATTGGGAAGGAAAAGTGGCGTTTGTGGGTGCCTCTTTACCGGGGTTAATGGATTTGCGTAATACGCCGGTCCAGGAAACATTTGCAGGAGTAGAAATCCATGCCAATGTGATGCAGAGTCTGCTTAAAGGAGAATTTGTTCAACCCAAACACCGTTCTGAAACCTTTGTCATGATTATTATAATCTGTGTGGTATTGGGTGTGGTTGTGAGCCTCCCGGAGAAACCATTATATACATTGCCAGTACCACTGGTGGGTGTTATAGCATGGATTTTATTTACATACAGCCAGTTTTTCTCATCATTAATCATGTGGGAAATTGTACGTCCTTCTTTGGCCATGATGGGGACTTATGGTAGTATATTCCTCTATAATTTTCTTATAGTGGAAAAAGATAAGCGATTTTTAAAAGATACTTTTGGTGCATATATATCACCAGAACTCATTGATCAAATGTTTGATTCCAAGGAAGAACCATCTTTGGGTGGTAATGAAGGATATCACACGGCATTTTTCACGGATATACAAAGTTTTTCTGCCTTTTCGGAAAAATTATCTGCCAGTGATTTGGTGGAATTATTAAATGATTACTTAACTGAAATGACAGATATCTTACTGGATAATAAGGGGACCCTTGATAAATATATTGGCGATGCGATTGTGGCATTTTATGGTGCACCGGCACCTGTGGACGATCATGAATACTGGGCCTGTATCACGGCCATCAAAATGCAGGAGAGCCTGGATGAATTACGGCAGAAATGGCAGAGCCAAGGTGACCGCTGGCCGGAGATTGTTCACCATATGCAAAACAGAATCGGGATTAACAGTGGACAAATGGTTACGGGGAATATGGGTTCAACCATGCGCATGAATTATACCATGATGGGCGATACGGTGAATTTGGCTGCACGGTTAGAAGCGTCCGCCAAACAATATGGCATTTATATTCAAGTGGCCGATGAAACATATAAAGCATGTAAAGATAAATTCATTTGGCGTGATCTGGATTATGTAATTGTCATGGGAAAATCCGAACCGGCACAGGTGTTTGAACTGATTGCAGAAAAAGGAAAAATGCCAGAGGGATATGATAAACTTTTGGATGCATATCACAAAGCATTAGCGCTATACCGGAATCAGGAGTGGGAAAAAGCCATTGAAGCGTTTAAAGCATCGGACAAGCTCGAAGATATGTTTCCGGGTAGAAAAACAAACCCGAGCCGTGTTTATATGCCACGTTGCGAACATTACCGAGATAACCCTCCCGGTGATGATTGGGATGGCTCCTGGGCGCTCACAAAAAAATAATTCGGGAATGATAAATCCTGTTTTAAGTTTCAGAAAATAGTAAGAATTTCTCCTATGGATATTTTTACACCGGCCGTCCTTTTGTTAAAGGGCGGCCGTTTTTTTTTAACTTTTAAAAGTTTTACGCTATATGGCTAATCAGAATTCAGCCATTTTATTATTAGCTGATGGTCGCTCATTTTCCGGCCGTGCATTTGGCTTTGTTGGCGAAACAACTGGTGAAGTATGTTTTAATACGGGTATGACCGGATATCAGGAAATATTAACAGACCCATCTTATTGCAAGCAAATCGTCACGATGACAGCCCCTCACATTGGAAATTATGGTGTCAATCCGGATGATGTAGAATCGGATCTAATACAGGTTGCGGGGTTCGTCATTAAAGAAGCAACGGAAATTCCCTCTAACTGGCGCTCAAATCAGTCACTTGGTCAATATTTGAATGATCAAAAAATTGTGGGGATCCAACAGGTAGACACCCGAGCCATTACGCGTCACATCCGTGATAATGGGGCTATGAATGGCATTATTTCTTCAGTGTCTTTGGATATAGATAGTCTGAAAGAAAAGCTATTGAAGGTACCATCGATGGCTGGGTTGGATTTGGCAAAAGAAGTCACATGCCCAACTCAATATGTATGGAACGATACAAAGCCACGATCTAACCATTACAAAATCGCTGCTATTGATTATGGAATCAAAACGAATATTCTCCGGCTTTTGGAAAGCCACGGCTGTGATGTAACTGTTTTCCCTTCCAATGTAACTTCTAAGGAAATTATGAACTTTAATCCGGATGGGGTGTTTTTAAGTAATGGTCCTGGGGATCCTGAAGCCGTGACATACGGAATAAAAACAGTGAAAGAATTGCTCAGCAAGAAGCCGATTTTCGGCATATGTCTGGGGCATCAGATTTTGGCATTGGCATTAGGGGCCAAAACGTTTAAGCTCAAATTTGGTCATCGGGGAATTAATCATCCTGTAAAAAACATGGAAACAGGGAAGGTAGAAATCACCAGCCAAAATCATGGGTTTGCTGTTGATTTAAACTCACTGCCAGATAATGTGATACCAACGCATGTGAATTTAAACGATGATACTTCTGAGGGAATTCGATGTGATGATTTATCTGTTTTTTCAGTACAATATCATCCAGAATCCAGTCCCGGCCCTCATGATAGCCGATACTTGTTTGAACAATTTATAGAATTGATGGAAAGCCACAGAGAATGATTAATGATTTATTCATTATTAAAATCTCTGTGATCTCTGTGGCCATAAACAATGATACTTGAAACAAAGAAGCTGACAAAATCATTTGGCCTCCGTAAAGCAGTGGATGGCCTGAATCTGGAGATTCCGGATGGGTCTGTCTATGGATTCTTGGGGCCAAACGGAAGCGGGAAATCCACAACGATTCGCATGATGACTGGGTTGATTTCTCCCGATGAAGGCGAAGTTTATATACAAGGGAATTCCGTTCAAAAGTTAGGAAATAAGGCCCTTTCCAGCGTTGGCGCCTTAATTGAAAGAGCAGATTTCCATAAACATCTTTCTGGGAAAACAAATTTAGAAATGTTGGCTCGAATGGATGGAACGGATATGTCTCGAGTTCAAACGGTGTTGGATCGTACCGGTTTGGGGAACCGCGGCAAAGATAAGGTAAAAACTTATTCACAAGGAATGAAACAGCGGTTGGGCATTGCACAGGCGCTGTTATCTAATCCAAGATTATTAATATTAGATGAACCGATAAATGGTTTAGATCCTCAAGGAATGAAAGAGGTCAGGGCTCTCGTTCGGGAATTATCTTCTGAGGGTATTACCATTTTTATCTCGTCCCACTTGCTGGATGAAGTTCAAAAAATATGTTCTCATGTTGCCATGATTAGCCAAGGGAAATTAAAAACAGCGGGACCCATAGAATATTTACTAAAAGACTCCGATTTTCTGATGACAGAAATTCATGTGAATCCATTAGCGCCAGCAATCGAATTATTATCAAACCAAGATTGGGTTCATCGATGTGAAGAAAAAAATGGATTATTAAATGTTGGAATTGGTCATGATAAAATATCGGATTTAGTCCAGTTGTTTGTTCAGAACAACCTTCAGATTTCAGCTGTTATTCCTCGGACCAGTTTAGAGGATGTTTTTCTTTCTCAAGTAGGAAAGAAAAGTCAAATCTGATGCTGGGATTAATCCATAACGAATTGTTGGCGATTGCAGGACGGTGGAGAAGCTATATAGGATTTATTGGAATTTCAATTTTGATGCCATTCATATTATGGGGATTTTCTGTGGGCGGCGAAGAACTTCACCGAGATTATGCCAGAGAATTGGGGGGTACTTTTATGGTCGTGGGCTCCATTCTCAATTCATTCCTGGCAACTTACATTATTATGAACACATTATGGATTCATATTCCATTCTTGGTTACGCTGGCTGCAGGGGATTCCGTTGCAGCAGATGGCGCCAATGGTATTTTTAGAATTACACTTACGCGGTCAGTGAGCAGGTTTAAAATATTGGTATCCAAATTAATGGCCAGTTATATCTACACTGCATTACTTCTTATCTTTTGTGCATTATGGAGCCTTGGTATTGGGAGTATCGTATTGGGAACAGGCGATTTAATTGTAATTGATAATGGTATTCTTATATTAGATGAATCGCAAGCTTGGGCTCGAATGGCGTTTTCTTTTTTGTTGGCTATTTTGGTCATGTGTATGGTTGCTACACTTTGTTTTATGTTTTCAACCATGACCAATAATGCGGTTGGTCCAATTATTGGAACCATATTTCTAATTATTATAGGTTATATGATTATGGGTATTCCGTTAGAAATTTTTGAAAAAATCGAACCATATGTTTTTGTGAAGTATTTTAATGTTTGGTGGGATGCCTTTAAAGATCCTATTCCATGGGCGGAAATCGGTAAGAAACTTGGAGTACTGGGCGCTTATTCGGTCACCTGTTTTGGGATTGCTACATATGTGTTTTTAAAGAAGGATATTAAAACATGAGACGCTTGGTTCTAATATCCTTCCTTATTATATCCCCACATTTGGCGGCCCAAACACCATCCATTGAACATATTCGTGACAATGTCATTTCCCAATTCGCTCAGATTAATGATTATCAAGTAGATATAACAATATCAGTAAAGATGACGGGTTTTCGAATGCCAAAAAAGAAAATTCGGATGTATTATAAAAAACCGGATAAAATTAAAGTGGAAACACAAGGGTTTGCCATCTTACCAAAAATAGGTGCGAGCGGAAATCCCAGTGTATTCTTGAATATGCTGAAGCATGTTACAGAAATCAAACGGACCATCCGGGATAATAAATCATTTTATCGAATTATGGGTAAAGTGAATCGGGATTCTTTGAAAATTCCAGTTTCAGTAAAAAAGGATGAAATCCCAAATATTACCATGGATGTATTTGTGGATGCAAAAGAATGGGTCGTTACTGAAGTAGATGTTTACTTGGATTCAGAAAGTGTATTTACCCTTAAGACAGATTATATGGAAGTAAGTGAAGTAAGTGAAGTGAGGGTGCCCGAGCAATCCGTATTCAAAATTGGCGTGAAGGGAATTAGTCGATGGACTACCCAAAATCCCTTTGACTTTGGTGGGCCGGGTTCAGATAGACAAGACTTTGAAAAAATCGCAAAGGATGCTGGGTTTGAGCCAGAAAAGGATGAATTTGTAGGTGAAATGATTATGACTTTTTCAAAGTATAAAGTGAACCAAGAAATTGATGATGCACTATTTATTGAAAAGAAATAAATGCCAAAACGAACAGATATAAATTCAATTTTAATTATTGGTGCTGGACCGATTATCATTGGCCAAGCATGTGAGTTCGATTATTCAGGGACACAAGCAACTCGCGCTTTAAAAGAAGAAGGATACCGGGTTATTCTGGTGAATTCAAATCCAGCCACGATTATGACCGACCCCAATCTCGCGGATGCCACCTACATAGAACCCATCACTCCTGAATATGTAGAAGCGATTATCCAAAAGGAAAAGCCGGACGCCATTTTGCCAACAGTGGGCGGCCAAACAGCCTTGAATCTGGCCATGGATTTAGATAAACAGGGTATCCTTGAAAAATATAATATTCAACTTATTGGCGCCCAAGTAGATGCCATTGATAAGGCAGAAGATCGAGAAAGATTTAAGGAAGCTATGGATGAAGTAGGAATCGAAACGGCCCAAGGTGGTTTTGTACATTCATGGCAAGAGGCAAAAGCTTCTTTAGACAAGATGAAATTCCCTATTATTATTCGCCCTTCATTTACCATGGGAGGTACGGGTGGGTCTGTGGCTTATAATTATGAAGAATTCCAGGAATTAATTGAAAACGGATTGAATGCAAGTCCAATTACGGAAGTGTTGGTTGAAGAATCGCTGTTGGGGTGGAAGGAGTTTGAGTTAGAGGTTATTCGAGATATAGCTGATAATACCATTATTATTTGTTCTATCGAAAATATTGATCCCATGGGTGTGCATACGGGGGATTCCATTACGGTAGCGCCCGCCATGACACTGACGGATAAGGAATTCCAGAAAATGCGTAACTGGGCTATTTTATGTTTACGAACCATTGGCGTGGAAACGGGTGGATCCAATGTACAATTTGCAGTCAATCCTGAGAATGGGCGAATGATTATTATTGAAATGAATCCACGCGTAAGCCGGTCATCAGCGTTGGCATCGAAAGCCACGGGTTTTCCCATTGCAAAGGTGGCGGCAAAACTGGCTGTGGGGTACACTTTAGATGAGTTACCCAATGATATTACAGGCAAAACACTAGCTGCCTTCGAACCCACAATCGATTATATTGTGACCAAAGTACCGAGATTTGATTTCGAAAAATTTCCATCGGCATCCGGGCATTTAGGGGTCCAGATGCAAAGTGTTGGGGAAGCCATGTCCATTGGTCGAACATTTCGAGAATCCCTTCAAAAAGCATTTCGATCATTAGAAGTGGGTTTGGATGGATTAGAGCCAAAATCAGCGGCAGGCGGTGATCCGGATGTAAGCCGCGCCCGAAATTTGGATATGTCAACTTTACGGTTTGCTACGGCCTTTAGATTATTGAAAGTTCGTCAGGCATTTGTAGAAGGTCAATCCGTTGAAGATATTTTTAAGGTGACAAAAATAGACCCCTGGTTTTTACAACAAATAAAAATATTATCAACATACAATATTGATGCGCCTCTACAAGAATTAAAACAAAATGGTTTTTCTGATAAGCAAATCGGACGAATGGTTGGAAAAACTGAAATGGAAATCCGAGATCAAAGAAAAGATGAATCGGTTCATCCTTCATTTAAAGTGGTGGATACCTGTGCGGCAGAATTTGTTGCACAGACCCCCTATTGTTATTCCACGTATGATGAAGAAAATGAGATTGAACCTATTAATGGGAAAAAAGTCATCATTTTAGGTGGTGGGCCTAACCGAATTGGGCAAGGAATCGAATTTGATTATTGCTGTGTTCAAGCGGTATTCGGATTGCAGGATCAGGGATATAAAACGATCATGGTGAATTGTAATCCGGAAACAGTGAGTACAGATTTTGATTTGGTGGATCGGCTCTATTTTGAACCGGTTACTTTTGAAGATGTATTAAATATAGTTGAATTTGAAAACCCGGATGGTGTGCTGGTTCAGTTCGGTGGGCAGACACCCTTAAAGATAGCACAACAACTGGCGAATGCCGGTGTACCCATTATTGGAACATCTCCGGAAAATATTGATTTGGCTGAAGACAGGGAAAAGTTCGGAAAAATATTAGATAAATTGCATGTAACCTGTCCACAATACGGCACGGGAAGAACGCTAGATGAAGTGGTGGTTGTGGCAGAAAAGATTGGTTTTCCGGTGTTGGCTCGACCCAGTTATGTTTTGGGTGGCCGGGCGATGGAAATTGTTTATTCTAAGGAGCAGTTGATTGATTATATCTCTCGGAATGCAGATGTAACTGAAGGACACCCCATACTGATTGATGAATTTTTAGAGGATGCTTTTGAGTTTGATGTGGATGCTTTATGTGATGGCGAATCGGTTCACATTGGTGCTGTGATGCAGCATATTGAGGAAGCGGGGATTCACTCCGGTGATTCTGCCTGTGTATTGCCTCCTTACCGGATAACGACAGAGGCCATGGATGAAATAATTCGAATTACAAAATCATTGGCACTTGGACTGAATGTGATAGGTCTCATCAATCTCCAGTTCGCTTTTAAAGAGGGTACTGTTTACGTATTAGAAGTGAACCCCAGAGCCAGTAGAACAGTCCCTTTTGTAAGCAAAGCTACGGATGTGCCATTGGCCATGATTGCTTCCCAATTGGCAACGGGGGCCAAATTATCGGATTTTGAATTAAAGGCATGGGATCAGAATAACCATGTTGCTGTAAAAGAAGCGGTGTTGCCGTTCAATAAATTTCCAGAAGAATCTATTTTTTTAAGCCCAGAAATGAAATCCACAGGTGAGGTCATGGGAATATCTAAGACCATGGGCGAATCATTTCGGAGAGCCTCAATCAGCGCAGGGAACCAATTACCTGATTCAGGTACCGTATTTATTTCTGTAAATGATTCTGATAAATTGAATGTAATTCCGATAGCAAGAGATCTTCATGAAATTGGTTTCAATTTGGTGGCCACTACCGGCACAGCTAAGGAACTAAAGCGAAATGGAATACCTGTGAAGTCTGTTTTTAAAGTGGGTGAAGGGCGACCCAACGTGGTGGATGGCATTAAAAACGATGATGTTAATTTGGTAATAAATACACCCATGGGAGCCCAGGCAAGATATGATGAAGAATCTATCGGGCGATCCTGTATTCAAAAAGGGATCCAAGCTATCACAACACTTTCCGGCGCTGCCGCAGTTGTGAGAGCTATTCGGTTGGCGGGGAAGAAAATTGAGGTAAAATCAATTCAGGAATATCATAATTAATGTTGGTTCACATTAAAAATATTTTTACGTTTATACCGTTAGAAAAACTTAAAGGAAAGTTGTGGAATCAATCAAAAGAGAAAAGTAGCTTTTTCAATCCCTCTAAATATCCAGATTTCCCCCGTCCATAAATTTGCCCGATACATACATCCTTAATAACTGATATTTTTCGAAATTCCTCCCGAGAGTGGATGTCGCTCAAATGGACTTCCACTGTGGGAACGTTTATAGCTGCAATGGCATCACGTATGGCATAGGAATAATGGGTGAATGCTCCAGGATTAATAACGATACCTCCCGCATTGCCCATGGCACCGTGGATGAAGTCAATGAGTTCACCTTCATGGTTGGACTGAAACCAGGCGATGGAATGCCCATCTGCTTCCGGTTGATTGTTTAACCAATTCTCAATATCAGATAATGATTCTCTACCATAGATATTTGGTTCACGAACACCAAGCAAATTCAAATTAGGTCCATTGATAATAAGTATTTTCAATTGAGCACCTTTAACGATTCTTGAATTAATTCTTCAGTCACATCTGTAGAGGATATGGCATTTCCCAGACCATCTAATAGTACAAAATTCAGGATACCATTTTTTGATTTTTTATCCGTCTTTATAAATGGCATTAAATGTTTTCCGTTTATATGGGGTAATTGTGGTAAGGGTAATCGATTAATAGTCTGGTTCAAAATTGACAGTTCTTCTTTTGAAAGCAGATTAAGTTTTTGAGAAATAAACCCAGCGCATTTCATACCCAGAGCCACGGCCTCTCCATGTCGAATTTTACCATATCCCAAGTGAGATTCAAGGGCGTGCCCAATGGTATGGCCAAAATTAAGGATGCGTCGCAGATCACCTTCCCGCTCATCTTTAGAAACAACTTCTGCCTTGATTTTACATGATTTACGAATGGCGTCTTCAAAAGGGAAAGAATCAATGTCTTCCAACCACGTAGATATATCAATTAAAAAGGCTTTATCCCAAATTGCGCCATATTTTATAACTTCACCCAGCCCTGCCATAACTTCTTCTTTGGATAAAGATTCTAAAATAACCGGATCAATCAATACACCTTTCGGTTGATATATTGCACCTACAAGATTTTTTCCTTCAGCAATGTTAATCCCGGTTTTTCCACCAGTGGCAGAATCAACCATGGCCAGTAATGTAGTAGGAATTTGATAATAATCTATGCCCCGCATAAAGGAGGAAGCAACAAATCCTGAAACATCTCCCACCACACCGCCGCCTAGGGCGAGAATCGTGGTTTTTCTATCGCAACCAATCTCAACCATTTGGCTAATAACCCGGCCAAATTCATTTAAACATTTTGAAGCTTCCCCAAGGGGAAGTGTAATATAATCGCAATTAAATCCTGATTCATTTAATTCGGTCATGAGATCAAACCCGAATAATTCCATTAAATTATATTGGGAAATGATTACCCACTTTTGCCCATGATTTTGGTCAGATAATATTGATGCAGTTTGCTTCAATAACCCTGATTTTACATGGATTGGATATGAGCGACTTCCGAGGTTCACTTGAACGGATTTCACGAGAGAACCTGTTTAAATATATCTTCGCTAATATTATTCGGTGACTGCCCATCGGTATTTAAAATTATGTGAGCCGTTTCTTTATAGTAATCTTTGCGTTCACTCCAGATTTTAGTTAATTCTTGTATTCTTTCATTTTCCTGCAAAAGGGGGCGATCAATTGCATCTTTTAATCGATTTGCTATTTCAGGAATGGATGCTTTGAGGAGTACTACCTTTCCGGTAGAACGAAGTTTATCCCTATTTGTTTTATTTAACACAATACCACCACCACAGGCCACCAGTACTTTAGATTTTTCAATGTGGAATAATGCATCCGATTCCAATTCACGGAAGTGAGGTTCGCCATCATTTTTAAATATTTCTGAAATGGATTTGTTATTTTTCACTTCAATGTAATGGTCCAAATCCATAAAAGGTAAATCCATCTTTTTAGCAAGGATTTTCCCAACAGTAGATTTCCCTGATCCCATCATTCCAATTAAATAAATGTTCATTAATACTTCGCCGTTGCTTCCATATGAGCTTTTAGTTGAGCCATAGAGTCCCCGCCAAATTTTTCGAGTAACGCGTCCGCCAAAACAAAGCACAACATACTTTCAGCTATAATTGATGCGGCAGGAACAGCGCAAGAATCGGTACGCTCTTTGTGTGCATCCTTTACTTCTTTCGTATGAATATCCACCGATCGAAGTGGTTTAATCAACGTAGGGATTGGCTTCATGGCCATTCGTAAAACGATGGGCTGTGCATCGCTCATTCCACCCTCAATGCCTCCGGCATTATTGGAATAGCGAGTGAACTTTTCTCCATCGTGACCAATTTCATCATGGACTTCACTACCAAACTTTTCTGAACCACCAAACCCTCCACCAATTTCAATACCTTTGAAAGCGTTCACACTCATCATCAATGCAGAAATACGTGCATGCAACTTTTGATCCCATTGTGTGTAGGATCCAAGACCGTAGGGAAGTCCAGTGGCAATCACTTCAAAAATACCGCCAACCGAATCACCAGATTTTTTAGCATTATCAATCGTTTGTATCATGGCTGCTTCTGAATTTTTGTCCAAACATCGAACGGGAGATTCATCCGACGTTTTACTCAATTGGTTGGGTGTAAGATCATCAGGAACAGGATTTTCATCTTTCACATCATGGATTTGGACGACACAACTGCCCACTTCAATTCCAACATCTTCCAGTAGTTTTCGGCAGACGGAACCCAAGGCAACTCGCATGGTTGTTTCTCGGGCGCTGGATCTTTCTAATACATTTCGAATATCATCAAACCCATATTTCTGAATACCTGCCAAATCAGCATGTCCGGGGCGGGGGAGTGTTACTTTTCGGATATGATCTTTCACAGGTGAAACGGACATTTTCTTTGTCCAGTTTTCCCAATCCTTATTTCGAACAAGAATTCCGACGGGTGCGCCCAGTGTTTTGCCATGGCGAACGCCACACCAGATTTCACCGAAATCTTTTTCAATTTTCATTCGACCACCGCGGCCGTATCCCATTTGACGTCGTGCCAGATGTCCACCAATATAATCTTCGGAGATTTCTAACCCTGCTGGCATGCCATCTAAAATGCCCAAAAGACCTTGTCCGTGAGATTCACCCGCTGTAAGAAATTTAAGTCGTGTTAACATAATTCTGATTTTAATACCTTTTTTATATCTTCCAATTTAATTTTTTCTGATATCTTTTCACCAAACCAAATATCTGCTGACGCCAATCCCTGGGCAATAAACATATCCAGTCCACCAATGGTTTTAGCGCCTTTTGTTTTTCCTGCCTTTAGCCATGCGGTTTCCAGTGGATTATAAATGGTGTCGGCCAATATCTGTCCGTTTTGGATTTCAACTTCTGGCATGGATTCAGTTTCTGGCCACATGCCCAATGGTGTGCAATTTATTATAATTGTTTGGGTGTTCGAGTGTTCAAGTGTTTGCGTATTAACTGTAATATTAGAATTGTTTTGAATCCATTTGACCAAAGTGTCGGCATTCTGTTTTGTTTGATTCACTATTGAAATGGAGTTTACATTTGATTGAATTAAGGCATAAGCGATAGCTCGTGCCGCACCGCCAGCACCAAAAATGGTACAATCTTTTCCATTTAAATCAACACCATTTAATTCCATTGCTTTAAGAAAACCAATCCAGTCTGTATTATATCCTTTTCCATTATGAACGCAATTTACCGCACCGATTGTTTTTGCAGCTTCATCCAATCCTTTCAAAAATGGAATGATTGATAGCTTATGGGGAATAGTCACATTAAATCCATCCAATTTATTTGAGTTAATAAATGAATCAAGCGAATTTGGGGTAACATGGATTTGTTCAAATGATACATCCAGCTCAAGCTGGCGATATACTTCTTGGTGAAGGTTGGGACTCAAGGAATGGGCTATGGGATCTCCAATGACAGCGAATCGTTTCATTGTTTTAAACTTTCCAATACATCATAAAATTCAGGATAGGAGATAGATGCACATTCAGGATGATCCAGAACAACATCTCCTTCCGCAATTAATCCGGCAATGGTAAAAGCCATGGCAATCCGATGATCATGAAATGTTTCAATGGTTGCACCTTTCAAATTGGTGGGACCATTAATAATAAATCCATCGTCCAATTCTTCGATTTCGGCGCCCATACTTTTCAGGTTTTTACAAATGGCATGAATCCGATCACTTTCTTTTACTCGTAATTCTTTTGCACCACTGACTTCTGTTTCACCCTGGGCTTGGGTAGCAAGAATGGAGATGATAGGGAGTTCGTCTATGAGTCCCGGCACATCATTTTCGTCAATATGAATACCGCGCAAGGGTTGGTGAAATATTTTTAAATCGCCGATAATTTCGCCCGCATCTTCCCATTGATGGATGCACTCGATTCCAGCGCACATTTTTTCTAATGCAGCGAAAAAACCGGTTCGGGTTGGATTCGCCAAAACGCGGTTCATGACTATTTCTGAATCTGGGACCAAAGCGGTTGCTGCCGCGAAAAACGCTGCGGTGGAAGGATCGCCGGGTACGGACAATTTAAAAGATGAAAGGGAAAAGTTTGATTTTGAAATAGTTGTGCTTAATCCATTCACTGAAATATTTGCCCCAAGTCCAGTCAGCATTTTTTCTGTATGGTTACGAGATAATGTAGATTCTGTAACGGAAGTTTTTCCACTTGCGCCAAGTCCAGCCAATAACACCGCCGATTTCACTTGAGCGCTTACAACGGGTGATGTGTAATGGATTCCTTTCAGTTTACTTTTGTGAATGGTGATTGGCAATTTTCCATCATTGTTCTTCGATATCAATCCCATTTGAGAGAGTGGATCAAAAATGCGATTCATAGGACGGGATGAAAGTGAATCGTCTCCAATAAATGTGGCGTTGATCCCTTGCCCAGCCATTAGGCCTAATAACAATCTTGTGGTTGTGCCTGAGTTGCCACAGTTCAATGAATTGGCGGGGTCGGAAAATTTTCCACCTTTTACAATCACATCATTTCCTTCATCCCATATTTGGATGCCACAAGCTTCTAAACATTTTCGTGTGGACTGCACATCAGCACCGGTTGAAAGGTTGGAAATCCGTGATTCACCATTAGCCAATGCAGCAAACATGAGCGATCGGTGGGAGATCGATTTATCACCTGGGAATGTTATGTTGCCTTCAATGACCATTCTGTTTTAGTTCATCTGCAATAAGAAAAGCCAGTTCAATGGCTTGATTTGCATTCAGTCTTGGATCACAATGCGTGCGATATCTGTCAGTAAGATCTGCTTCAGAAATATCATCCAATCCGCCGGTGCATTCGGTTACATTTTGACCCGTCATTTCTAAATGGATTCCACCCATGCGAGAACCTTCAGATTTATGAATTTGGATATTTTGTTTAACTTCATCAATAATTTGATCGAAAGGTCTTGTCTTAATCCCATTGCTACTTTTAATGGTATTCCCATGCATTGGGTCGCAGGACCAAACGACCGTTCGGCCTTCTGCCTGAATTTTTCGAATCAATTTTGGCAAATATGTTTCCACTTTATCATGGCCGAATCTTGCAATAATTGTAATCCGTCCCGCTTCATCATTGGGATTTAAAATATCTAAAAGTTTAATTAATTCATCCGAATCTAATGACGGTCCACATTTAATGCCGATGGGGTTTTTTATTCCGCGACAAAATTCTACATGGGCACTATTTTTGAAACGAGTGCGATCACCAATCCATACAAAATGAGCAGATGTATTATATACATCCCCAGAAGTAGAATCTACTCGGGTAAGCGCTTCTTCATATGGAAGTAATAACGCCTCGTGACTTGTATAATAATGGACCTGACGAAGTTGGGGCGTATTGCTGGAATTAACACCCAGCGCATCCATGAAATTGAGACTTTCTTGAATCTGATGGGCCAAGTGGCGATACCGTTCACCCTGGGGACCGCTTTTAACAAATCCCATATTCCAGGAATTCACGTGACGTAGATCTGCATAACCACCGTCCGCAAAAGCACGGAGTAAATTTAATGTTGAAGCAGACTGTGAATATGCTTTTAACATGCGTTCTGGGTTGGGTTGACGTTTCTCCGGTTCAAAATGTATACTATTGATAATATCGCCGGTGTAGCTGGGAAGCTCAATTCCATCAATTGTTTCGGTGGGACTAGATCTAGGTTTGGCGAATTGTCCTGCCATACGTCCAAGTTTGACCACGGGCAAATTTGCGCCGGATGTTAAGATGACCGCCATCTGGAGGATTACCCGGAACGTATCGCGGATATTGTCCGCATGGAATTCAGAAAAACTTTCCGCGCAATCTCCCCCTTGGAGCAGAAACCCATTTCCTTCGGCAACATCTGCCAAGGATTGTTTTAGCGAGCGGACTTCACCTGCAAAAACGAGTGGCGGAAAATTTCCAAGCGTTTTTTCAACTTCAAATAAATTGTCCTTGTCAGGGTATTCTGGAATATGTTTGGCGGTGAAATTCCGCCAGCTATTAGGTTGCCACATTTTGTACTTCCTTTAGGCGATTATCTAAAGATTCTGTCGCCAGTTTAAGTTGGTTAATCATGTCTTCTGTATATGGATTGTAAAGTTGAAGGTCCGTATAAAGCTCCCATGTATCATTACAGGTTTGCTCTACCAAATCCAATAAATCCAGAAATCCTTGGGTATCAATGGACGTTTTTCGAATACCATATTCTTTTAGCATCCGCCCAAGAAAGTGAGTGACTCCTTGGGTTTTTGCTGCCATTTGATCATGCTGATCCGGCGACATTTCCATTACCTGAATACCTTGATCGTTGAAATATTGTTGCCAAAAACTAAATTGATTATGGAGATCTCTCGTGTTATTCATCATCATCTTTGGACGATTATTGGACATAAATGAATCCGGTCCAAACATTGGGTGGGTTGCAATTATACCGATATTTTCAGGTAAATATTTCTCCATTATTTTCACAGGGTGATTCTTCACCGAGCAAACATCAATAATAGTTGTTCCCTCTGAAAGTTGAGATGAAATATCTGAAATGACTTTTTCAAAGTGTCTAATCGGAACTGCAATAAAAATGACTTTTTCTTTTAAAACATTTTTAAGATCTACGAAATCAACACCAGGAAATTCACCAGTTGACTTAAGATCATATGCTTTGATGGAAAATCCTTTTTGCAAAATGTTGGCTAATACTTTCCCAAATCGTCCAAATCCAATAATGCCAACGCTATTCATTAATCCTTCAAAATTTTAATACCAAGAAACAGAGTCAAATTATGTTTTAAGTCATGAATACTGTCTTGAAGAATTTCCAATCCGTAGAGATCTGCACACGCTTTATTGGCAATGACGCCGGCCGTTTTAGACAGTTTGCCTTCAGAAAGTCTGCGGGCCGCTTCCGCCGTATCGTCTTCTTCTATGAGCGGTCGCGTCCAAAAATGTTCACTTAAATAATCTTTACATTGGCGAAGCGCTTGCTGATGAGAGTGGATTTCTGTCACATCACCCACATGCATTCCAGCGAGTCCCAATAAATTTTGGGTAATAGGGATATGGAACATTTCAATAATTTCGCAGCGGAATTTTGCCAGCGCTTCCACACTTTCTATCACTACGCCCCCTTGTGCATTTTCCATTGCAAAGATGCCGTATTCCGTTTCGCCATTTTCAACACCAGCTATAACGTGTTCCGATGAAATTTGATAAACGATTTTCGCCCCTTCAAGCCCATGGTTATTGGCAAATTCGTGAGCGGCTTGTTCGGAAAAACTACCTTTTCCACCTTGGATTCCTATTGTCATTATTTTATTCCTTTTGAGCAAAAAAAAACCCCGATCATTGTCGGGGTTTAAGAGCAGTCAGCGTGTACAGGTATTCCTGGGACTACAAAACCCCTTTGCGGCTAAAAAACCAATACCAGCTATAATAATTTTTTGTATTCATGTTATTCATGACTGTGGATATTAAGGACTGGAAAGAACCAGAACCAACCTTATTTTATTTTTTCTGTATTTTTTTTGAAATATGGTAAATTGGCCCAAAAATAGCAGCAATATCTTTATACTCTAATTTACCAGCGAATCTTTCACTTAAACGATCAATGATATCTTGTTCTCGGTTAGGATCACCAACTTTAAGATTCCCTATAGATTTTATTTCGCCAATTTCTTTTGATACACTAAAACGATCTACTAATAAATTTAATATTTGATAATCGAGAGAATCAATCGTTTTGCGGAGTGTATTGATTTTTTCACTTGAATCCATGAAAAAAAGTACGAAAGCCATTCAATGGGGAAAAACTATTTTTAATGTAATTTCCGCTCCGTTATTTTAGCCGCGAGTATAGCTAAAGATCGCAAATAACTCTTAGTGTTACTTCGTGTTCTTAGTGGCGAATTAAGATGAGTACACCAACCAAACGCGTTGCATTCCATACTTTGGGGTGCAAATTAAATTTCTCGGAAACGGCTACAATCTCCCGTGACTTTATTCGTCATGGATTTGAAAAAGTTGATTACCGAGATGAAGCGGATATTTATGTTCTGAATACTTGTTCGGTTACAGAGAATGCGGATAAAGAAGCCCGAAAACTCATACGGCAGGCCAAACGCAGAAATCCAAATTCGTCTATTGCCGTCATTGGGTGTTATGCTCAATTGAAGCCTAATGATATTGCAGGAATTGAAGGTGTAGATATAATCTTGGGTGCGGAAGAAAAATTTAATTTATTGAATCATTTAGATTCTATTGATCTGAACATTGGTACAAAAGTGATACAATCTGAGATTGATCATTTGCACACCTTCACACCGTCCTATTCTTCCGGGGAACGAACGCGATCATTTTTGAAGGTGCAGGATGGCTGTGATTACACTTGTTCGTTCTGTACGATCCCATTAGCCCGGGGTGAAAGCCGCAGCGATACCATTGAAAGCACGATGAAAACTGCTAGGGAAGTGGCCGCAACAGACGCGAGAGAGATAGTGCTCACCGGTGTAAATATTGGCGATTTCGGGAAAGGATCTCACGAAACATTTTTTGATCTCATTCATCAATTAGATTTACTTGATGGGATTGACCAAATTCGTATTTCTTCGATTGAACCAAATTTAATTACAAATGAAATTATAGAATTTTGCGGCAAATCCGAAAAGTTCATGCCTCATTTTCATGTGCCACTGCAGTCTGGTTCAGACAAAATATTGAAGGCGATGCGACGAAGATATAAAAGGTCATTATTTGAAGGTAGAGTGTTAAAAATAAAGGAATGTATCCCAGATGCTTGCATTGGTGTGGATGTGATTGTGGGGTTTCCCGGTGAAACAGATGATGATTTTCTCGACACATATCATTTTCTCAACGAATTGGATATTTCCTATCTCCATGTATTTACCTATTCAGAGCGACCCAATACTGATGCGGATGAAATGGGGAAAGTGGTATCCAAAGAAAAACGCGCGGAACGCAGCAAAATGCTCCACATTTTGTCCGATAAAAAAAGACGTTTTTTCCATGATAAATTCATTGGAAAAAATCGCTCTGTTCTTTTTGAGAACATGAAAAATGGGAAAATTATGGGTCACACCGATAATTATATTCACGTACAAATTGATGGTGCTCCTGAACTTGTCAATACTATTAAATCTATAAAACTTACCTTAAATCATGGTGCCGTTGTGGATGGAGAATTGTAACTAATTTTTTTTGCGACCCTACAACTTTATGTTAAAATAAAATGATCCGTCTTGAGAACATGTCCAAATCCTTCCCGGATGGCGACTTATTTAATCATGTAAATATATTTATAAAGCGCGGAATGCGTATTGGGCTTGTGGGACCTAACGGATCGGGGAAAACCACATTGCTCCGAATAATGCTGGGAAAAGAATCTCCCGATTCAGGAAGTATACAAGTAGATAAATCCATCTCCATTGGATATCTTGCCCAGGATATTGTTGCTGGCACCGGACGATCCATTTTAGAAGAAGTGTTGAATACTTATCCGGAAGTACGTGATCTGGAAGGAAAAATTCTTACCTTGTCTGAAGCGATTTCGAAAGACCATAACAACATGGAATTGATAAATAAGTTTGGCGATGCTCAGCATCGCTTTGAATCCTTGGGTGGTTGGAATCTTGAAGACAAAGCAAAAAAAATATTGAGTGGTCTCGGATTTTCTGATGAAAAATTTACACAGCCCATGGATGTCTTTAGTGGCGGCTGGCGAATGCGTGTGGCGCTGGCGTCTATTCTTTTACAGGAACCGGATATCCTTTTTTTGGATGAACCCACTAACCATTTAGATTTGGAGGCGACCATTTGGCTGGAATTATTTTTGTCCAATTGGAGAGGTGGGATGGTTATGATTAGCCATGATAGAGCCTTTTTAGATCGGTCCATAAATAATATACTTGAAATTGATCTAAAAAAGATCACCCTATATTACGGGAATTATACAAAGTTCACTGAAGAAAAAGCATTGCGGATGGAGCAGCACAAAAATGCCTATCGTAATCAGCAAAAACAGATTAAAGATACAGAACGCTTCATAGAGAGATTTCGATCAAAAAATACCAAAGCAACTCAAGTTCAAAGCCGAGTAAAAATGCTGGATAAATTGGAAAAGATTGAAGCGCCTACTGAACAAAAACATACCATGAGTTTGAGATTACCTCAGCCAAAACGATTGCCCTTGAATGTGGCATGCTGTCGAAATGTGACCAAACACTACGGGAATATTGAAGTGTTTAATAATATGGATATGTTGGTGGAGCGGGGACAAAAGATTGGATTGGTTGGGCATAATGGTGCGGGGAAATCAACACTATTAAAAATGTTAGCCGGCGTTGAATCCGTTTCCTCCGGCGCAATTCGCATGGGTTCAAATATAGATAGGGCCTATTATGCCCAGCATCAATTGGAAACATTAGACCCCGATGATACCGTTTTTGAATCCATACAAAAAATAAGTCCGGGTTGGAGCGAGACAGAAATGAGAACTTATTTGGGGAGCTTCATGTTTTCTGGGGATGAAATTGAAAAATATGTAAAAGTGCTTTCCGGTGGTGAAAAAGCGAGGGTGGCTTTGGCAAGGATGCTGGTAGAGCCATCCCATTTACTCTTATTGGATGAACCTACAAACCATCTGGATATGATGACTCGAAATGTGGTGGAACGAGCACTCATTCAATTCACCGGATCCATTGTTTGCATTTCCCATGATCGCCACTTTTTGAATAATGTGACAAATCTCACCTGTGAAGTGGGGAGTGGTGGCATCCGCTTATTTGAGGGGAATTACGAATATTACGCATGGAAAAAACAGGAAGAAAAATCAGAAGAAACTATATCTCGAACAGTGAAAGTCGAACGAAAGGGAAAGTCTGATTATAAAGAAAGAAAGAAAACCCGTAACCGGCTTGCGTGGATTGAGAAACGATTTAAAGTTATTGAAAAAGAAATTAATGAACAGCGTGGGATAACTCAAGATTCATCTAATGGGGATGATTATGAATTGTTACAAAAAGCAATGGGAATTATGAATCGTTTAGAAAATGAGTATTTAGAATTGATGGAAGAGCAGGAAAAGTTAACCACTATCCACGTGTAAAAACCCAATCGGCCTCTGATGAATGTTGTTGATTCAAAGTATAGCCATCTTGATTAAAGTTTTTCAATAAAATCGAATCAGTAATTTGATTTGTGATTAAATAATTTACCATTGCTCCACGTGCCTGTTTCGCAAAAACCCCAATCGTTTTATACATGTTAATTTTCTTTTCTTTGAAATGAATCGTTATCACTTTTGCCTTTAATCTATTCTTTTTAATCGATTTGAAATATTCATTAGATGCCAAATTAATGATTATTTCATTTTCATCTTGATTGAGCACATCTGTAATAGTGTTTCCCCAAAAATTATAAATATTCTTTCCATTTTTATTGGCAAGTTTTGTTGCCATTTCTAATCGATAAGACTGTATTAAATCCAAAGGACGAAGCACACCATATAACCCGGAAATAATGCGCAAATGAGATTGAGCAAAAATTAAATTTGTTGACGAAAAGCTTTTTGCATTAATGTGATTAAACGCTTCACCTTTAAAAGCGAATAATGCTTGTTTTGTATTTTGCGGATTATCTTTGAATTCATAATTTTGAGTCTTTTTATAAGTTTGTTCTGATAAAGTTTCACTTAACGACATTAATTCTGCAAGTTTGGGTTTAGACATTTTCTGCATCAATACCATCAATTGATTTGTTTGATTAATCTGTCTTGGGTAGGATGATGCTACGCCAGAAAGAAGGGAAAAATCTTGCGTTTTTGATGGAGAAAGAATGGTGAGCATTTTATTATTTCATTCAGTTATTGGGATTCGACAACTGTTAAAGGGCAATAAAGTATTATTTTTTATAGGCTTCAACGGGAGGACAAGTACACATAAGATTCCGATCACCGTATGCATTATCAATTCTTCCCACAGACGGCCAATATTTATGATTTTTTAAATAAGGCGCAGGGTAGGCTGCTTTTTGTCTTGAATATGGGTGATCCCATTCGTCTGATGCAATAGCATGGGCAGTGTGCGGGGCGTTTTTTAGCGGATTATCCTCAGCATCCATTTTCCCATTGATGACATCATCTATTTCATTTTTGATTGTAATCATGGCATCACAAAAACGATCCAGCTCCTTCTTTGATTCACTTTCTGTCGGTTCAATCATGAGTGTCCCCGGCACTGGAAAAGACATGGTGGGTGCATGGTAACCATAATCAATCAATCGTTTGGCAACATCTTCATCAGAAATGCCTGATTCTTTTTTGAGGGGACGTAAATCGAGAATGAATTCATGGGCTGAATATCCTTGGGTCCCACGGTAAAGAATAGGAAAATAGCCCTGTAATTTATGGGCCATATAGTTCGCATTTAATATGGCAATTTCTGTAGAAGCTTTGAGTCCATCATCCCCGAGCATAGCAATATAGGCCCAGGAGATTGGGAGAATTCCCGCACTACCCAATGGTGCGGCAGATACAGCATGAATTGCTGTTTCACTATTATTTAAAATCGGATGTCCAGGTAAAAATGGGATTAAGTGATTGGCCACACAGATGGGTCCCATCCCGGGACCGCCGCCGCCATGGGGGATGGCAAATGTTTTGTGTAGGTTAATATGACAGACATCTGCGCCGAATTCTCCAATTCGAGCCAAACCCACCATGGCGTTTAAATTGGCGCCATCCAGATACACCTGTCCGCCATTGTCGTGAACAATATTACAAATATCCCCGATGGCTTCTTCAAATACACCGTGAGTGGAGGGGTAGGTGACCATAATTGCCGCAAGGGTTTCTTGATGCTGTTCTGCTTTCGCTTTTAAATCTTTAACATCAATATTCCCATTGTCATCACATTCAACTACAACAACCTTCATTCCGCACATGACAGCACTGGCGGGGTTCGTCCCATGGGCAGACGCAGGAATCAGACAAATATTTCGATGATTATTCCCATTATCTAAATGGAATGCACGGATAATCAGAAGGCCTGCATATTCGCCTTGGGCACCGGAATTGGGTTGGAGCGAACACCCCTGCAAGCCAGTCATATCCATGAGCCAATCCGAAAGGGTCTTAGCTAATGCTGAATAACCTTGTGTTTGATCTGCCGGTGCAAAAGGATGGAGATGGGCAAACTCCGGCCAGGTGATAGGCATCATTTCAGCGGCAGCGTTGAGTTTCATGGTGCAGGAACCCAAAGAAATCATGCTGGTATTCAGGGTTAAATCTTTGGTCTCCAAACGATGGAGATACCGCATCATTTCTGTTTCAGTATGATAGTTGCTAAATACCGAATGGGTGAGGAAATCATTAGCCCGTGTATCCTGCAAATCAAACCCGTTGGTTCTACTTGATTTTTCCGTCTTAAAAACAGTTAAGATATCTGAGAGGTCTCCGGGGGAAACCGTTTCATCCAAAGCAATGCCCACGTCACCATTATCATAATAACGGAAATTCATATTGCTCAATTCTGCCCTATTTTTTATTTCATCACCAGGTATATTATTTAATCCGATTCTTATCGTATCAAAAAATTGGTCATGAACAATATGATAACCACCTGCCGAGAGTGCTGTGGCTAAATCTTTTGTTTTACCATGAATACGTTTGGCAATGGCGCGAATACCCTCCGCCCCATGATATACAGCGTACATTCCTGCCATAACGGCGAGTAAAACCTGAGATGTACATATATTGGATGTGGCCCGATCCCGACGAATATGCTGTTCCCGGGTTTGGAGTGCCATGCGATAGGCCGGATTGCCATGGCGGTCCACCGAAACGCCGATGATTCGTCCAGGCATTTTACGTTTATATTTTTCTTTTGCTGCTATGAAAGCAGCGTGGGGCCCCCCAAATCCCATGGGAACACCAAACCGCTGTGAACTCCCAATAGCCACATCTGCACCCATATCTCCCGATGAAGGGAGGAGGGCTAAACTTAATAAATCGGTGGCCATTGCAATAGCCACACCTTGGTCATGGGCTTTTTGACAAAGGTCAGAATAGTTAACCACTTTTCCATCCGTGGCAGGGTACTGGATTAAGGCACCGAAAACATCATCACTAAAATCGAATGTATCAGTGGATTGAATCGAGAGTTCAATGCCAATGGGGTTCGCCCGTGTTTTCAGGACATCAATGGTTTGGGGATGGCAATTTTCGGCTACGAGAAATCGATTTCTTTTTTGGGCTGAATGAAAAAGCATAATCATGGCTTCTGCCGCGGCTGTGGCTTCGTCCAGAAGTGAACTATTGGCAATATCTAAACCAGTCATATCTGTCACCATGGTCTGAAAGTTCACCAACGCTTCCAGGCGACCTTGAGAAATTTCAGCCTGATAGGGGGTATAAGCCGTATACCAACCAGGATTTTCTAAAATATTTCGTTGAATAACCGGCGGTGTAATGGTGCCGCAATATCCCATCCCAATATAAGATCTGGCTACAATATTTTTTGATGCAATCTCCTTTATTTTTTTCAGGAGAGAAAATTCATCAAGCCCTTGTCCAATATGGAGTCCGAATTTAGTCTGGATTTTTTTTGGGATTGTTTTATCAATCAACGCATTAATGGACTTCAATCCCAATTGGGAAAGCATTTCCTGTTGCTCTGCCAAGTTGGGACCAATATGCCGACGAGAAAAATCTTGGGTAATATCTTTTAACAATGAATTATCTTTATGATTCTATTAAATAAATTGGATTAAAATATGCCAATAAATTAAGGATGACCCATTGGTTTCCCCATTAATAATTTAAGAATTGAAAGTTAATTGCACCCTCATAACGGAGGTGCCTCGTCTCTAAAACTCAATTTGACAAACCTTTTTTCATTTTTTTATTGAATAGAGAGTGACTTTGTAAGAGATTCACCAGACTGCAATTCAAAAATTAGATAATCAACCCAACTCATAAGTTGCCTTCCATTTTTAATATAAGAACTAAGGATTGAAGTCATTATCTCACGATAAATTGATTTATGACTAACCTAGTATCCTGATTGCCCTTTGGTGGAATTAAAGTATCAGGCTATGGTTGAGAACTATCTGAAGTAGGGATTCGGGAGTTTACCAATATGAAGACAGTTTATATTCGGTAGATTTTAAACTGAATCAATTATTTATTTAGTTCGCTCAAATAATATTTATCATAAGCGGCGAGCAAACTTTCCTGCCCGGAATAAGGTGCAGGAGAATATTTTTTAGACTGGATTCCTAATTGAGATAATTCAGATATGTACCAATCTTGTTTATTGGTCATATCCCAGAAATCGATGGCATCTTGTGTATTATACTTTCCGGATTCAACAACATCCTTTGTAAAAAGCCAGGAACAGATGACTTTGCATTTGTCAACGCCATCTGGCCAAACCGTGTGATACATGACATATTCAGGGTGCAGACTCAAAAGCATATTGGGGGAAATGGCATAATAATATACGCGGTTTAAGTTTTTATCTGTTACGCCATCCAAAGGGGGGCAGCACAATTTACCACTGGCGGTGATGCTGTCTTTGTCATCATTAAAATCCATATAACCACCCAAAAAAGGGCCTTCGTGAAGGTCATTGCGGCCACCCATGTAATTGTGAATGGCAGCCAGTTCCGGATGAAGAATTGGGCAGTGGTAGCATTCACAATAATTTTGGATCACCAGTTTCCAGTTACCTTTAACTTGATAATTTTTTGTTTTCTGAACGACCAAATCAGAAATATTCCAGGGACTGAAGCGATCTTTTATTGGGGAAAAAATAGAATCAAAATCTTCTGGTTCATCCGACAAATTGATAAAAATAAACCCTTCCCATTCTGCCAGTGCTACAGCATGAAGCGGGTAATCATCTTTTTTGAATCCGTCCACCGCATCCATATGTGGGGCGCCGGTTAGTTTCCCCTTCAAATCATAAGTCCAACCGTGGTAGCCACATTGGATGGATTTGGAAAATTGGCCCGATTCATTTTTACAAATTCGGGTTCCACGATGTCGGCATACATTAAAGTGGGCTTTCAAATCTCCATTATGGTTCCGCAGAACAATGACGCTTTCCGTGTCAATATTGATCACTTTATATTGGCCATTTTCTGCCAAGTTCAATGAACGACCGGCGCAGATCCATTTATTTAAGAAAAGATTCTCGTACTCTTTTTGGAGAATTTCCGGATTCACATAATAATTTCGTTCAAGAGTATGTGCGCCTTTTGGCAAAGTTTCGGCTGTTTTTTTAAAGGTCATTATTTCAATATTATTTTCGCAGCATTAAACCCATTTGTACCATGGAGTCCACCGCCAGGATGGGTTCCCGGCCCGCATAAAAAGAGATTCTCAATAGGCGATTTATATTGGGCCGAGCTTATAGTCGGACGCATAAACATGAATTGATCCAACGTCATTTCGCCATGGTTCAAGTTTCCTTCTGTGAGACCAAATTGGCTTTCTAAATCCACAGGTGTTAGTAATGATGATGACTCAATCATGGATGAAAAATTGGGAATGTAGTTTTCAAGTACGCTTACCACATTATTTTTCAATTGAGATTTTAATTCTTCGGACCAATTCATTCCCCGTAAATGATAGGGCGCATACTGCACCGTGGCAGATAATACATGTTTTCCATTTGGTGCAAATTTAGGGTTTATTACAGATGGAATGGTGAATTCCACATAAGGATTATCTGGAAGCCGTCCATATTTCACTGAATCTGATGCCCGTTCTAAATATTCAATAGATGGACTAATAGAAAAAACGGTACCCATTTGATCTTTAGTTACACCCTTGATTTCCAGAAGTCCATTTAATGCAAAATGAATACGAACCGTGCTACCGCGATATCTAATATTATTAAGTTGGGTGTTAAAATTGGGATTGAGATTCGATGGACCGACCAATCTTATAAACGTATTATTTGGATCTAATCCTGATACAACTTTGTTCGCATTAATTACTTCGCCATCCTGTAAAGTGACGCCACTGCAAATTCCATTTTCAACATTAATGGCACTGACTTTTGAATTTGTCCGAATTTCACCATTGGCAGATTCAGCAAAAGATTTCAATGCATTTGCTAATTGGATTGTACCACCATAAACAAATTGAGCATTGTGAAATACCCCATCACTATGAACATGCTGATGCAATAGATTATATCCCGTGGCCGCTGAAAAAGGGCCGAAGGATAAATGGTGAATCCCCGCTGTAGAAACCGCACCCCGGAGTAATTCATTATCAAACCACTCGTCCATGAGCTCCGGCATCATCATGGGAACCACTCTCATGAGATCCACCAATCCACGGGTACCATGTCTCCTAACCGGACCTAACATGGATCGCATTCGCAATGCTTCTTTAAGTCCAACATTTGGGAGATTTGGGGGTGTTATTTCATAAAGTTTTTCTAAAAATTGAGCAAGCTTCTGGATGTATTCTGTGAATTCGCCCCAAACTTTTCCATCTTTTTCTGAATGGGCTGATATGGATTCCGAAGTTTTTTTGGAATCGCGGTGGAAGGTGATATTCTTTCCATTTTCTCCCAACGCTATTCGAACCGTATCTGGTTGGATCAACGATAATCCGTGGCTTTCTAAATCAAGTTGTTTTGTAATACGTGGATCAATCCATTTCACAATATCATTAATTGCATTGCATTTAAAACCCGGTGCGAATTCGGTAGTAGAAGCCAATCCACCAACTTGATCTCGGACTTCAAGAACCACTACTTTCTTCCCAGCTTTCCCCAATAAAGAAGCAGTAACAAGACTGTTTATTCCGCCGCCAACAACAATGACATCAAATCGGTTCACGACCAAATTCCTAATATCTTTTTCGCAGCCATTTCACCGGGTGATCCAGTGATTCCGCCACCGGGATGCGTCCCCGATCCACATTGAAAATAATTTTTGATTGGTGTTGTATAATCTGCCCATTTTACCGCAGGTCGCATGGTAAATAATTGCTGTAGCGAAAGTTCACCATGAAAAATATTTCCTTCTGTAAGACCAAAAGTGGATTCTAAATCTGCTGGTGTAAGCACCTGTCGATGCAAAATAATATCTTTGATATTGGGCGCAAAACGGGCGATGGTATTAATCACCGCATCGCCGAATACTTCACGCTTTTGGTCATTCCAGCCACCCTTAATATCGTAAGGCGCATACTGAACAAAACAGGACATGACGTGTTTTCCTGGCGGAGCCATATCAGGGTCCAACACGGACGGTAAAATAATATCCATATAAGGTTCTTGAGAAAAATTTCCATACTTCGCATCATCGTAGGCTTTTTCTAAATGGTCATAGCTGGGACTGATAGAAATTGCGCCACGTAGATGGTGGCCTTCGCCGGGGAGACAAGTAAAATTCGGTAATCCGTCGAGAGCAAGATTCACTTTTCCGGAAGAGCCGCGAATTCGAAAGTTTTTAATATCTGTCACAAAATCAGAAGGAAGATCACTTTCATCCACCATTTTCAAAAAGGAGAGTTTTGGATCCAGTCCCGAAATAACAATATCCGATTTGTATTCATCGCCATTTTCTAAAGCAACACCAACCGCTTTCCCATTTTTCACCATGACTTTTTCTACAGGAGCTTCCGTCATGATATCAGCGCCAAAATGTTTTGCCGATCGGGCGATGGCCATACTCACTGCACCCGTACCGCCCCGTTGAAATCCCCAGGCACGAAAAGCCCCATCAATGTCGCCCATGTAGTGGTGAAGCATTACGTACGCGGATCCGGGAGAACGTGGCCCCATAAAAGTGCCAATAATTCCACTGGCGGCCATGGATGCTTTCAGCGGTTCATATTCAAACCATTCGTCCAAAAAGTCAGCTGAGCTCATTGTCATAAGTTTGGTTAAATATTCGAATTGTTCAGATGATAGCGTTTTAAAATGATCTAATAATTTTTTTGTTTTTGATAAATCCGATAAAGATGGGCGAATGGGGTTTGGGGCAATCGTCTCCAAAATGGGGCGAACCGCCATCCCAATCTGTCCCATAAGCGGCCCAAACCGCGTATAGGCTTCAGCATCGGGCAAGGAATGCCGCGCTATTTCCCGGTAGGTCTGGTCCGCATCTGCAGTACGAAGCAGGTAATCATTATCCAACGGGGTGAATGTGCTTTCTAATGGAAGCAGTTCCAATCCGAACTTGGGTAGCATCAGTTCCCGCATCACATTGGGCTTCATCAAACTCACGACATAAGAACAAACTGAAAATTTAAACCCTGGAAAAATTTCTTCTGTAACGGCTGCACCACCGAGAATATATCGCCGTTCTAAAACCAGTACTTTTTTCCCGGCACGGCTCAAATAAGCCGCAGCGGTAAGTCCATTATGTCCACCGCCAATGACGATAGCATCATACTTTTTTACACCGGGCATGAGCGCTTCCTTTCCGGATCAAAGAAGGGTGTTTTTACTACTTTGGCTGGGGTGAGTTTTCGGTAATGTTCCACTTTTAATTCAAACATGAGTTCTGATCCTTCGCCAGCATATTCTGATTTCACGTGAGCTAGGGCGATATATTGTTTCAGGATGGGAGACCAAGCGCCGCTGGTTGCATAACCCACTTGTTCACTTCCTTTATATAAAGGTGTACTGGTTCGCCAAGCAGTGCTCGGGAGCCCCGGTGCTAATCCAGCCTTTCGAAAATGTTTTTCTAATTCATGCCACTGGATTTCGATGCCCACAAAGTCCCATTCCGGGCCGCGGCCCACTTCAACTTCTAATGCAGCTTTGCCAATAAAATCTTTTTTCTTCATTTTCACTGCCCAGCCTAATCCCAATTCGTAGGGTGAAGATTTACGGGATTCAATAATGGCATGGCGGGATGATACATAATCCACATCCAGCAGGATGAGTCCCGCTTCGATCCGGGCAATGTCCAAAGCTTGGAGACCCGTGGGAGTGATACCGAATGATTTTCCTTTATCCAAAAGTAAATCCCAAACGGCGATTGCATCTTTCGGATTCATCCAAATTTCATAACCAAGATCTCCAGTGTAGCCCGTACGGGAAATGGATACGGAAATATCACCGAATGTGTTATCCATCATCCAGAAGAATTTTAGGCTGTCCAATGAATCCGACGCGACTTCGTTAAGAATAGCTCGAGAGTTAGGTCCTTGAAGTGCCAGTGCCGCAGTAGAGACGGAATCATCCGTTACGGAGAGATCCATTCCTGTTGCATTATGCTGAATCCAATTCAAGTTTGGTTCGGCGCTGGTAATGCGAAATTTATTTTCGGACAGTCTTTGGATGGTGCCATCATCAATAACTTTCCCTTCTTCATCGCACCAGGGAGTATACATAACCTGCCCAACTTTGCAGATGTTAATATTTCGTGTTACCAATCTATTTAGGAACCGCTGAGAATCTGGCCCTTCA